>Ga0307981_1000821_pt1 | contig 30100 bp, 24 predicted proteins | sample OrgLakmetagen987_FD_201849 | JGI IMG/M metagenome (GOLD analysis project Ga0307981, IMG submission 201849) | Saline water microbial communities from Organic Lake, Antarctica - #987 | ecosystem: Environmental > Aquatic > Non-marine Saline and Alkaline > Saline | place: Antarctica: Organic Lake... | reverse complement strand
CGCTCAGTGTTCCCCGTCAGCACCTATGGCACAGATTTGGGGTTGTAAGTTAAGGAGGATTTGGCTCTCGTCGTAGTGACGAAGGAACGAAGATGAGAGCCAAATCCTCAAAACCCAAAGCCAGTGCTGAACGGGTAGTAAAAGACATCCGCCGGGCAACGCGTCGGCATTTTTCCGCCGAAGACAAGATCCGGATCGTGCTGGATGGCCTGCGCGGCGACGACAGCATTGCCGAACTTTGCCGCAAGGAAGGCATCGCGCAGAGCTTGTATTACACGTGGTCGAAAGAGTTCATGGAGGCCGGCAAGCGCCGCCTGGCCGGTGACACCGCCCGCGCCGCCACCAGTGACGAGGTCAAGGATCTGCGGCGCGAGTCCAGCGCTTTGAAGGAATGCGTGGCTGACCTCACTTTGGAGAACCGTCTGCTTAAAAAAAGCATGATCGCGGATGGGGAAGACGACGCATGAGGTATCCTGCATCCGAGAAGCTGGAGATCATCAGGATCGTCGAGCAGTCGCACCTGCCTGCCAAGCAGACCCTTGATCGGCTGGGTGTCGCGCGTCGGACCTTTTACCGCTGGTATGACCGGTATCTGGAAGGTGGACCTGAAGCGCTGTCTGACCGGCCATCAGCGCCAAGCAGGGTGTGGAACCGTATCCCCCCTGATATCCATGACCAGATCATCGAACTGGCGCTAGAACAGTCAGAACTGAGCCCGAGGGAGCTGGCTGTGCGGTTCACCGACGAGAAGCGCTACTTTGTGTCTGAGGCGACCGTTTACCGCCTGCTCAAGGCCCATGATCTGATCACCAGCCCGGCCTATGTGGTGATCAGGGCGGCGGATCGCTTCCACACCCAGACCACGCGGGTGAACGAGATGTGGCAGACTGACTTCACCTACTTCAAGATCATCGGGTGGGGCTGGATGTATCTGTCGACCGTGCTGGATGATTACTCGCGCTATATCATCGCCTGGAAGCTGTGCAGCACCATGCGCGCCGAGGACGTGACCGATACGCTGGACATGGCGCTGGAAGCCTCAGGCTGCGGCCAGGCCACGGTGATGCACAAGCCGCGCTTGCTCAGCGACAACGGTCCGAGCTACATCGCTGGCGAGCTAGCAGAATACATCGAAGCGAAAGCCATGATCCATGTGCGCGGCGCTCCGTTCCATCCGCAGACCCAGGGCAAGATCGAGCGCTGGCACCAGACCTTGAAGAACCGCATCCTGCTGGAGAATTACTTCTTGCCCGGCGATCTTGAAGCCCAGATCGATGCGTTCGTCGAGCATTACAACAACCAGCGCTATCACGAAAGCCTCAGCAACGTGACGCCTGCAGACGCCTACTTCGGGCGGGCCGAAACCATCATCAAACGCAGAGAAAGGATTAAGCGAAAGACCATTGAACATCGCCGCTTGCAACATCGCAAGCTCGCCGCCTAATATCAACCAACCAGACGAGGCCGATGCTCCGCTAATCTACGCAGCCATCTGTGCCAAATGTTCTGACGACGGACATTCTCCACCACTATGATCTCCACGTCCTCGGGAGCGATCCCGCGCTGGAACGGCGGCAGAAAAGAAAACACGGTACGCGGAACTTCGCGCGCCATGTTGTATGCGATGATAATGATGCTGATCTCTGGACGACGATTCATCGACCATCTCCTGTCTTACCCGGCGTGGTTGATTCAAGCCCCTGGCCCGGGCCGAAAGTGAGTGGGGTCTTCAGGTCCTTCTTTCTTTGTTGCAGGGGGGCGGTCAAGGCCCGGTAAGCGCAGCCTGTCGACCGCAGCCGGCGCGCTTCTCGGCGAGGAGGGCTTCGAGAGGTTTAAGCCGCGCCGGGTCCGTCACCGCGCGCAGACGGCGCGAGCACAGCAATGTGCGGCCGCGTTCCGCGTCCAGAGGGGATGGGCAAGCGTAGGGGCGCCTAACCAGCGAGCTCGTGAGGAGCGCGGCTCACTCGAGGATATCGAGAAATCGACGACCAATCCGCCGTATACCGATCAATTGAAACGGCGCAGGGATTCAGGCCGCTGCGCACCGTGTGAAACATCCTGAGCTATCTGTCGGCCGTGTGATCATGCAGATTCTGATCGAGCATTTGGCGGTGATCACTCGACATTTCTTACGCCTGCCGATCGCCCCTCTGCGCGGCCTGTAGACAAGTAGTGCTCCAGGGGCTCAAGCCCAGATCGCCGCACAGCAGGATAGGCTTCAAGATATTTGCTCGGCGAAAAGTGCGGGCTCGGCTCGTTTCCTTTAGCCGCGCCGAAAAGTACATAATGAGTCAACGGCTCGAGCCGGGAGCTTGCAGCATCCGGGTATGTTTCAAGATACCAGCGAGGGTCGAAAAACGGATTAGGCTTGGCGCCCATAGCAGCGCCTATCTGAAGATAATGGTCGAGCGCGCCCTTCAGCGGGACACCCATCTCGCCGGCGTAAGCGCGTGCATCGAAGAGAGGGTGGGGCGAACACCCGGAAGGGTCCGCCAGATACGTTTCGAGTGTGGTGCTTCGGCGTGGATCGATCACCTTCTCGCTCTGTTTGAGATACCAGCTTCGCGAAAACAGCGGATGCGGATCCCGGCCTTCGGCGTCGCCGTGAAGCAAGTAATGATCGATTACTTCATACCCGTTCTCAACAACATCGAGATTGCAGCTCGCATACCATTGCGCATCAAAAAGCGGTGATAAGGATAGCGCCTTTCGCCGACGCTCCAGTTTTTCAGCGCCAGGCCTGCGCGTCACGCCGGAAATCAAGCGCCGCCATAAAGGAACGAAACCGATTCCTCCTGACGCGTTTGCTCTGACGTCGTGGACGTTGTAATTTTCATAATGCTTGCGGATAAGCTGGAAAATCTGTCCTTCAAGCCACATAGCCCTGGATTGCAGGGAAGCCCTGTCCGTCTTCAAATCATGACTGCGCTCTTTGACAAGACTCAATTCACGCTGGGCGATATCGTACTGGGCCGCCATTGTTAGATGGTCACGCTCTTCCTGAGCCAGATTCGCTCGAAGCTTCGTGATTTCACCGTCAAGCAATGCCGTACTGGCTTCCGCCGCGGACAGAGCTGTGCGCATTTTATTATGCTCGTCGTTCAGGCGTTCGATCATTGTGTCGCGATCACTCATCGCGACCTGAGCGTCTTTGAGCATTGCGTCGCGGTCATTCATCGCGACCCGAGCGTCGTTGAGCTGGCTTGTGGCCTTGCTTAAATCTGAACGTAATTTGACACGCTCCGTCTCATCAGCCTCGAACTCACGCAATGTGCTCAGCGCGTCAGCGGATAAGGCAGGGGCTTTTTTTGCTTGCGCCGACTGGAGGTGGCTCCAGAGCCCATTTTGGGCGGGCGTCAAGAGCGACATTTCTTCTGCGTCGCCGAGCCGCTCGCGACGAAGTGCGGGCATGATGCCGCTCACAGCTGCGTCGACGTCGAGGTTTTCTGATCCGGCCGCCTCGATCGCGAGCGCTATGTCTCCGAGCGTCTTGCCCGGCTGCTCTAAAAGGTCATCGTAGCTGACAACGATATGCTTCAGCCCCGAGCCATGGCGCAACGCCGCGACATTGTACGCCTCCCAAAGCGCCAGGCCGACGCGGATTGGAAACCCGTTGCGTCTTCGCAAAGATCTCGCGACCTCGACAGGGTGACGATAGACAATGATTGCGAATGGAGTTTTCAGCGCGCTTCTAAACAGCGGCATGAGAAGGCAAAGCCGTGGTTCTTTCAGAGCCCAGGAACCGCCTTTGGAGTCGAGGTTTTTGATCAGCTGTTCAATGCGGGGGCGTTGATTTTGCGCTGTGATGTGGTCCACGTTTTCAGGGTCGAAGGCGCTTACCTTCCACCAGTCGGCGCCAGACCCATGAAGCAGTGCCTCGCAGATGTTTCGAGCATCGCGGCGTTCGAAAAACCCTTCTGGATTCTCCCAGTTTCGGCCAGTCAGCTCCTCCTCGTCGCCGATGAACACGCCCATGCGCGCCAGAGCTCCCGTCAAAGCAGACGTACCGGAGCGATGCATTCCGAGCACGATAATCTGGGAATGGGCGGATGGAGTGAGGACGTGTTTCGGCGAAGGCCGTTTTCGTTTGCCGGGGTTGCTTTCAGATTCCGGCTCAGCGGATTTCTTGCCTTGAGACCGCTTGGCCTCTGATTTTTCCGGCTTCGTTGATTTGCTTACAGATGTGTTGGGCGCGACGCGGGTTCTGTGCGTTTCATCCGAACCGGGTGCGCCATGATCGCCCTCGTCGCCGCTGTCTTGAGGTCGACCTGGAGTATCGCGTGAATTCGTCGTCATGGCACCGTGACCCCAGGCTGGCCTTAGTAGCAGCCTTAGCATTGCATATGTTCTTAAAGTTTAATTGTTTAGCGCCGTATCACAAGCCGTTTCAGTCATGTCCAACGCCATCTGGTCTTCGTGCCGGCATATGCTAATCCACCCAAATGCACCCGATGCGACTCCACTCCTGAGCAGCGCTGTGCAGGCCGCAGTTAGATCGCGCGTTCGAGACCGTAGCGGTTGACGCATCTGGGTGGATGGCCTTTACAGCTCAAGCGAGGCCAGGTTCAGCATGACTCGGTTTTATTGGGGTGCACTGCATGGTTGGAAAGCGAGTTTCAAGCGACGAGGTCGCCACGCAGAGTGTGGGTAACGGCGGCCGGTCGCGCGATCGAGCGCGCCAAGATCACCTCATGCGACGCCTCGGCCAGCTGGAAGCCTCTCTCGAGTCGCGAAACATCGCGCTGGACAAGGCGAGCGAGGAGCTCACGATCCTACGCGCCAGGCTAAACGAGCTGGGCGCCAAGCTCGCAGCGCGAAACAGCGAATACGATTCGCTAGCGCGGTCTAACATCGCGCTTGCGCGCGACGCCGAGAGCGCAAGGGCGCTTCAACGTATCACCGATCTTGTTGAAGCCTTGTCCCTCAGCTCCCGCAATCAGCCGGTTCAGACGCCCGGCGAACCAAGGCGATCGCCGCCTGCTGAGTCAGGAGCGAGGGCCGCCAGATCCTCCGCTGCGCCTTCCTTGCCGCCCCTGGTCGGCCGGGTGCTCGGGCGCGGAGCGGCCCGAAAAGCCTTGGCTCATAGGGCGGAAGCGATCAAGGCGAGCGGTTTGTTTGATGCGGAGTGGTACACCGCGAAAAACCGGGATGTCGCAGAAACAGGCGCCGACCCCGCCGTTCACTATATTTCCAACGGCGCTGGAGAAGGCCGCAATCCTCATCCGCTGTTTGACCACGAATGGTATGTTTCCGCCGTTGGAGGGTACGCCGCGCTTAACGGGCTGACAGCGCTTGAACACTATCTACAATCCGGTCCTGGCGCACCGTCGCCATGCCCGGCCTTCGACCCGGCGCACTATCGCGCTCAGGGCTTCGCCCCCGAGACTGCTGATCTGGCCGATTATGTGACTCGCGGCTGGCGCGCCGGCGCAAGCCCGTCGCCGTTCTTTGACCCGAAAATTTACACTGGCGCGAGCGCGGCGTCTGAGCCTCTGGCCAATTATCTCGAGCATGAGGATGGCTATTCCGGGCCCCTATCCAAGAACTTCGACGCTGGTTGGTATCTGGAACACCATACCGATGTCCGCGAAGCTGGAACCAACCCCTTGCTGCATTTCATCGTCAGCGGGCGCGCCGAGGGGCGGCGGGGAACTCCGGCAAACCAATTCAGAGGACCTGGGGGGCGCCCCATGGCGGCGCAGCCCGGCGCGCCGAGGAGGCGCCGTTCGCTTCCTGACCTCTTTGATGTGCGGGCGACACCGCGAGAGTCCGACACTGCGGTTGTCGTACAGTGGACCCACAGGGGCCAGGCGTCAGCGAACGCAGCCTGGCTTGCGCGCCTTGCCGAGGCGTTTGACCTGTTCGTCATCGCTCCGCCGCACCTTGCTGATCGCGTCCACGAATACACCTGCCAGTCGCGCCGGCGGCGGCTCACTGTAATCGAAGGTGTGGACGCCCCGCACGAAGCGGTGTTGTTCGGGCATATGGCGTCGCAAAGGGTTTTTTCGCGCTATAATCTGATCGGCTGGGTCTGCATTTCGGAAAACGCACCGAGCAGGGGGCCGGCCCTCGCGCTCACCGAGCGCTTCAACGCGGACCCGGATCTGGGGATTCTGGCCGGGCGTACGGCGCCGCTCCAGCAGTTGCAAGCATCCGGAGAGCCCTTCAAGAGATTTTCGATCCTCCGCGCCAGGTTAGGCCGGCCTCATATCGATCTCGACCTAGACGGGGCCGCGGGTGAGACCCTGTGGATGCGCGGTCTGCTTATGCGGGATCTTGCGGCGTCGCTAACACGCCCTGAAGATCTGGATGTGGAGAGCCCCGGGCCTGAGCGCGGCGAGCGGATCGGTGGGCGCGACATCGTTCAGGCGCTGGTGAGCGCTGCGGCTCATGACGGCGGATTCAGTGTGGAGCGGATTGGTGAATAAGCGACAGAAGATCACGTCTCCACCCCGCGCCCAGTCGCGCCGCGTCAAGTCGATTGCATTCTATCTGCCGCAATATCATCCGATTCCGGAGAACGATTTGTGGTGGGGTCCGGGCTTCACCGAGTGGACCAATGTGACGCGTGGCAGGGCGCTTTTCGAGCAGCACGATCAACCGCGGCGTCCGGGCGCCATGGGATATTACGACCTGCGGGCGCCGGAAGTGCGTAAGGCCCAGGCCGACCTGGCGCGGGAGTACGGCGTTCACGGGTTCGCGTATTATTTCTACTGGTTCGACGGCAAACGCCTGCTCAACCAACCGATTGAAGCCATGCTGAAGAGCGGCGAGCCTGACTTTCCGTTTTGTATTTGCTGGGCGAACGAGCACTGGTCGCGCAACTGGGACGGCCAGAACCGCCACGTTCTGATGGCTCAGAACTATTCGATGGAGAGCTGCAAGGCCTTCATCCAGGACGTCATTCCCTTCATGCAGGACGAGCGGTATATCCGCCATGACGGCAAGCCGGTCCTGATCATCTATCGCACCACCCAGATCCCGAACTGGCGCACCGTTGCGAAGATGTGGCGGGAGGAATGCCGCAAGGCCGGACTTGGCGAGATTCATCTGTGCGCGGTCCGCTTCGGACTGGAGCCGCTCGAGGGGCAGCCTGCAGCCCACGGGCTGGACGCCTATGTGCTGTTTCCGCCCCATGAAACCGTTCGAGAAGACCTGCGTGATCAGGTGCGTGGGTTGCACCCTGAGTTCGGCGGCGAGCTGTTCAGCTACGAGGCCATGGCCGCCGGCGACGTTGAACGGTTTGAAGATGGATATCCCTGGCCCGTCCATCGCGGCGCGACGATGGCCTGGGACAATACCGCGCGGCGCAAGTTCGCCGCACGTATTTTCCATGGCGCCACGCCGAGCCGGTTCCGCCGGTGGTTGCGCGAAATCTTGCGCCAGGAAGACGCCCATAACCCGTCCTCAGAATCCCTGGTCTTCCTGAACGCCTGGAATGAATGGGCTGAAGGAACGGTTCTAGAGCCGGACGAGCGCTGGGGCGAAGGCTATCTCGAAGCGGTGCGCTCGGCGCTGCAGGGCTACTGTATCGACGGTCCGCCCGACACCGAGGAGACTGATAGCGCCGCCGCCCCTGTCACGGGTCCGCACCTGCGCGCCCTGCAGGAAACCATCGCATACGATCCGGGCGTCACACGTCGCTGGATCGAGGGCGCGGTGGAGCCGATGGAGGACGCGCCGACGATCGTGCTGGCCGCTCACATTTCCGGCCACCAGCTCTATGGCGGCGAGCGGAGCCTGATCGACGTCTTGCGGGCGCTTCGGGCCAGCGGGCGCAATGTGATCGTCACTTTGCCCAGCGGCAACAACGCCGATTACATCAAGACCCTGAGCCAGGATGCGGTCGGGCTGTATATCCTGCCTTACCCGCAATGGCGCGACGACCGCGCGCCGGTCGAACGGCTGATCCTGGAATTTGGTGAGATCTTCGCGGCCCACGGGGCGGACGCGCTGCACGCCAATACGATCACCCATCTCGAGGCGCTGGAAGCGGCTCGGCGCAGCGGCGTGGTGCGGGTGGTTCATGCGCGCGAGCTGATCACCATGGACACCGGGCTTTGCGAACAGATCGGCAAGAGTCCTGAAGACATTATCGCGGACGTGCTTCGCACGTGCGATTATGTGATCGCAAATTCGCGCGCCACCGCCTCGATCTTCAGCGCTCCCGGGCGATCCTTCCTGGCGTTTAACGCGATCGACGCGTCGGCGTTCGAGCCCGCCGCCGGTCCCCGGCCCGACGCTCCGCTGCGCTTTGGCGTCGTGAGCAGCAATATGGAGAAAAAGGGGGTCGGCGACGTGGTCGCCCTTGCGCGCCGCCTCGGTGAACGAAGCGATATCGAGCTGATCGTGATCGGCCCGGAGCGCGAGAATACCCGCGCCTGGGCCGCGGAGGTCGAGGCTGGCGTCCTGCCGTCCACCCTGAAATTCCTAGGCTATCGCGACACGCCCCAGGAGGCGATGGCGGAGCTGGATGTACTGCTCAGCTTGTCGCACTTTGCGGAGTCGTTCGGGCGCACCGTGGCCGAGGCGGCCGCCTGCGCCAAGCCCGCGATCGGCTATCACTGGGGCGCTCTGCCCGAAGTGATCGACCATGAAGCCACCGGCTTGCTGGCGCCATACCGCGATATCGGCGCTGTCGCCGAGGCGGTCGAGACGCTGGCCGGCGATCCCGAGCGCGTCGCGCGCTACGGCGCCGCAGCGCGCGAGCGGGTCACGGCGCTGTTCTCCCAGGACGCCCTGCGCGAGGCGCTGGATGACGCCTACGCGGCGATTCTCGCCGACCGGACGCCGCGCGAAGACGCTCGTCTGGCCGATGGCGCCGCCATCGTCGTCCCGATCTACAACGCCTTTGAAGACACCCGCGCCTGCATCGAGTCGCTGAAAGCCCACACGCCGGGCCTGAAGGCGGTGCTCGTCAACGACGCCAGTTCCGACCCCCGCATCGCAGAACTTCTTGAGGGTCTCGCCGGCGATGATCGCTTTGAGGTGATCACCAACGAGGAAAACCTCGGCTATACGCGCTCCATCAATCGGGCCGTCGAGCATGCGGCGGGCCGCGACATCGTTCTGGTCAACAGCGACGCCCGGGTCACTCCGAACTGGCTGGACGGGATGCGCGCCGCCGCACGCTGGTCGCCGGAGGTTGGAACCGTGACCGCCATGGGCGACAACGCCGGCGCCTTCTCCTTCCCCCAGGAGGGCGAGGCGAACCCGCGCCCGCACTGGGTCGACGAGGACGGCTTCGCGCGTCTGGTGGTCCAGGCGGCCGGCGCGTGCACGCCGCCCATGACGCCGACCGGCTCCGGTTTCTGCATGTTCATCAAGCGCGCCCTGCTCGACGCCATCGGGTCGTTTGACGAGGAGGGCTTCCCGCGGGGGTATGGCGAGGAAAACGATCTCTGCCTGCGAGCGATTGAGGCCGGCTGGATCAACCTGATCACGCCATGGACCTATATCTACCACACCCGCTCGGCCAGCTTCGGCGATGAGAAAGCCATGCTCATCAAGTCGGGCGTGGATGAGGTGATCAAGCGCTATCCCGACTATGTGCCGCGGGTGAAGGCGGCGTTTTCGGGAGACGACATGCTGGCGTTGCGCAATACTGTAAGGCAGGTCTACCGGTGAGGCAGGCGGGGCGCCGCGCTCCAGCAGGGGCGGTCGCTTCGGCGGCGAGGGAGTCGGCCTCCCAAGCTTACCGGGCGACTTCTTCAGGTTCAGTCGCCGATTTGGGCGACGCTTCGGTCGATAAGTAGACGATCCGTGGTCTTCTCCGAACCACTTCTCGTGTTCACCTTTCTCCCAATCGCCCTCGCCATCGTTCTAGCGTCACGGGGACTCATTTATGACGCTGCGATATTCTGCTCCAGTATAATACAACTGCATGCTCAATATAGGGCGAAAAACCAACGTTTGAAGGCGCTTCTGAACTGGGACTTAGAGATTCGAAAGTTCCCGTAAGGTAAAGAATAAGAGACTTTTCCTGAGCGCGCCAAGGAGAACTCGTGGGAGCTTGAAACAATGGACATCGACCTTTCGATCATGCGGGACGAGCATCCCTATATCCTCGAGTGGGTCGCCTATCACCGCGTTGTCGGCGTCACGAATCTTACGATCTACGACAATAACAGCAAAGACGGCTCTACCGAGCTGCTTGCCCGCCTTCATGAGCTGAACGTGGTCAACCATGTCCCGTGGCCGGCGTCAGGGCAGGATTCGCCGCAGACTTCAGCGTATCGCCATTATCGCGATAGCCGCGCAAGCGCCGGGTCCAATGACTGGGCCCTTTACATAGACGCGGATGAATTCGCCGTTCCCGTCGAGCACGATACGCTGGTCGAAGCGCTCGACGATATTGTTACATTGGCGCCGGACGCCAAGGCGATCGCAATAAACTGGAAAACTTTCGGAACCTCCGGGCTCCAGAAGGCGAACCCAGGCCTCGTCGTCGAGCGGTTCCAAAGGTGCGCGGAGGGCGGACGGGCGCCGAACAACTGCGTCAAGTCGGCCGTCTGCCTCCAGGCTTTGTCCGACCCGCACATTCACGTGCACCAGATCGCTGACGGTCGATACGTGAACGACCTCGGCGAGGATGTAGAGATCTACGGCAACGGCATGTCAAAGCGGGTTTCCCATGAGCGTGTCCAGATCAACCACTACATGACGAAGTCCGTTGAGGAGTGGCAGGACAAGAAGGCGCGCGGAAACGCCAATTTGAGCGACGGCCACCAACAGAAGTACGCGCGCCTGAACGATGAGCTGTTTCAGCGCGCTGACAGGAATGAAAGCGTGTGCGAGCGCATTCTAAGATTCCTGCCCGCGGTAAAGACGGAGATTGAGTGTTTGGAGCAACGCCTGGAGGCTCTGCCGTCCACAAGCTGATTGTTTTGCGGTCCGGCAAGTGCAGCGCTTTCCCAGCTCATTCAACCTCACCGTTTGATCGGCGGTGATCTATCCCGCGTTGTGCTATCGGGGCCTATGGACACCAGCTTGCGGGTGAGGATAGTGCTTCATCGTGCTGAAATCAGAAGCCGAAGGTGAACCGCATGGACGACACGCAATGGGCGACCGCTCTTCTTGAAACCCCGCCGGCGGATGGTGTGCCGGTCATGCCGCCTGCAAATATCATCAGCGTCACCGGGGGCGGAGAACCGGACCACCTTATTGGGCATGCTTTTGAATTCAAAAACGCTCTGGCTGACCTTCTGTCCACATACTCCCGACCGCTTGGCCAGAAGACGAAAATCCTTGATTTCGGCTGCGGCTGGGGCCGGGCGCTGCGTGCATTCCTCAATGATGTCCCCGCGAGCAACCTCTATGGCGCGGATCCACTGCCTCACTTGATTGATGCGGCGATGGAGACAATGCAGCGCCCAGAGATGAATTTTACTGTCACCCCCCAGCGTCCACCAAGCGACCTGCCTTCTGATACATTCGATCTGATCTACGCCTACTCAGTCTTCTCTCACCTCTCTGAAGACACCTCGACCGCCTGGATCAAGGAATTCCAACGCATTCTGGCGCCCGGCGGCCTGGTCGCGCTGACCACAAGGCCGCGGGCGCATATCGCGCGATGGGCGTCCGTCGATGTGAAGGCTGACCAGAACGCGGCGGAGTACAAGTCCATGTTCGGTGACGGGGAGCGTGATCTCGCCCGCTATGACAATGGGGAATTTGTGTTTCACGCCGGACGCGGCGCCCATGGGCTGACGACGGAAAATTATGGCGAAGCCGTCGTCTCGCCGGAGTTTGTGAAGAAACACTGGACGACGCCGACGTTCAAGTTCTTGGAGTTGCATGAAAACTACTCCGCGAAAATGTATATGCAGCCCATCATCGTAATGAAGAAACTCAGATGATCCGGGAATGGTCTGGCTGTGGTGGGCGCGTCCATCCAGCTGAGCACGGCCAGATCCGAAGCGCCCTTGCGAAACCTAAATCTCCACGGGCTGGTGTCCGTGCAGATCATCCGGCGCTGTTCGGCCTTGGTAGTGAAATCCCAACATAGCTGGGGAATATTTGACGGCGATTGTACTATTCCATGCACTTAAATTGGCCGCTATTCAGAAGCACCGTGAAGCGCTCTAGCCCGAACGTCGTGCCAGCAACGCGCATCATTACAGTTGCCGGCGCTTCCCCGGTGTTCACCCGGATGCACTTGCGGGGGATGGTCAGGCGGCGGCCCTATTCCGGAAGCAAAAAGAAATTCTCGTTCACTTCATACCGTCGAATCGTCTCTACAATTTTATATTCATGGTTTTGCCGCCAATCATGAAACTGGGCGGCATTCTTATCATCGACTTCAATGAAGATTGCTGGTCTGGATCGCTTTATAAGAACCTCTAGTCCCTTCAGAACCTCGATTTCATGACCTTCAACATCGATCTTAATGAAATCAGGGTCGATATCTCCAAACAGTTCATCTCCGGACACGAGCCGGCTATCTTTATTTTCCGCTTCAAAGTCAACCTTGACCAAGCCGCGGTTTTCTTTGAACCGAGCGCTAATCCCGCAATTCTTGGCGGTGGAGCTCAAACCGACACCCAGACCGCGTCCATCAATTTTAATGTCTGGATTGAGTACAAGATTCAATTTCAGCAAACTCAGAACTTCGGGGAATAATTCGACCGGAAAAATAGTGGCGTCCGGAAAACGTGACCCCAGAAAGACGGTGTGGTTGCCGACATTAGCCCCAACGTCGATAATACACTTAGGGTCCGCCATGTGCTTCGAAATTGTATTTAGATCTTCTTCTTCATAAAACCGCCCCGCGAAATGATGGCGCTGTATGCTTTCTTCCGGTTGATCCACAAAAAAACGAATACTTTTATCAAATCGGTCGAATTCTACGACAACACCATTTTTGCTTTTATACATTATATTTGCCTAAGTATTTAGATTTTTTATTTTACAGACCAAATTCATTTTTTATGAACCTGACGCCGAGTAAATGGTATCGCGCATTGCGATTGATGCAAACCAATCCATTGGTGAATCAGCCTGATACCGGCGGTTTCTGAAATCGAGCTGGTTCACTTTTTGATCCGCCCCCGGTTGGAGTGCTACCGAGCCTGGAGCGCAGACTGGTCAACAATTCAGTGATCTGCCAGCATCTTCGAAAGTGACGCCGTCTCCTTGATGATCGTCGCGGCGGTGTCTGCGCTTAATCTCCCCTCCCATGCGGCTCGGCCAAGCTTTTCAACCGGCGTCGTGGGTGACCGGTAAGGGATCGGTCGCGCACGCTCGCGGGCGAGAAAGTCGAGAGGCTCGTGTGCTGCATCGACGTTGATGTGATTTTCGATTTTACGGAAAATCGCATCGCCTTTTTCGGTGACCAGGTCTTCGTATCGAATTTCCAGCACGCGATGCGCCCCAAGCGACTGGCGTAGCTCGATCATGCTCTTGGTGTGGCGGCTCCAGATATTGATGCACCGGTCCAGCTCGTTGGAATACACTGGAATATCCAGATAGGACGCCACGCAGGCGCGCGGGTCGCGATGGATATGAATGAATTTCGCATCCGGCACCGTCTCCGCGATGAAATTGAGGCAGTCGTTCGCATGAGGGTCGGCATAGCCGGGGTTCTTATCGCCGAATGCTTTGATCTCTCGCTTTACAGAGACGCCGGCTTCAGCCGGGCAACCCAATTCATCTTTGGTCACCTCTTCCTTATAAAACTCATGAAACATGGATTTCATGGCATGAAGGAGACTTTGGCGAAACTTCTCACGTAGGGGATGTTCGGGCAGAAGCTCACTTGGAATTTTTGTGCGCCGATAAACATCATTCAAAAGCATAAAAGGGCGCAGCTCGTTCGTGATCAGAACTTGCGGGTGGCTGTTAAGTAAAGCCGTCAGCAATGTGGTTCCGGACCTGGGTGCTCCGGCGATGAAGACCGGGGTGGCGCCCTTTGCGAACGGGATATGTCCGATTGGCATGAAGTCAGACCTGTTACTAGCGGCGCAGATCCTGGTAGATCGCGACCGCACTGTTGATGTCGCCGAGGTAGCGCACGACACCGTCGTCCAGAACCATCGCTTCGGTGCACTGGCTCCGCATAAGCGGTAGATTGTGAGTGGCGAGAACGAGAATGCTCGCGTCGTCCACCATCTTTTGCATCCGCTGCCTCGCTTTTTCCAGGAAGGCTGCGTCTCCAGCGCCGAGCCATTCATCGAGCAGGATGATGTCGCTCCGGATTGCGGTCGTGATCGAGAACGCCAATCGTAAGGCCATGCCGCTCGAATAGTTTTCGACCGGTTCGTGAATCCACTCGCCCAGTTCGGAAAACTCAAGAATTTCGGGCACCAGCGCTGTAATGGAGCGGAGCGGCATGCCAAGGAGTGCGCACCGCAGGTAGATGTTCTCCAGCCCTGTTGCGGCCTTCTCGAACCCGAGTGAGGCGTTGAAGATGGCGGCGACCTGCCCCTCCACCCGGAGTGAGCCACCGGACGGGGGATATACGCTGGCGAGGGTTTTCAGGAGTGTGCTTTTGCCCGATCCATTGCGGCCGAGCAGGCCGAGGCGCTGCCCAGCCTGGAGTTTGAAGCTTACGCCGTCCAGCGCCGCAAATCTGCCGGCCGCTCCCGGAGTGCGCACCGTCGCGCGCGTTGTCGGAAACTCGACCTTTAAATCACGCGCCTCAATCATGGCGCCGCCAGATTCAGGAAGCTCTCTCATTGCGGCTCCCTCACAGCCAGTAAGTAACGCGACGGCCAAGCGCCTGCAGCGCCAGCACGGCGATGATCGCCGATACTGCAGCCGCGCCGGCCGTCACGGCCCAGTCAAGAAGCCGCGGGGCCTCCCCAATGAGTCCGCTCCGAAAGGTCTGAAGCATGTATGTAAACGGATTCCACTTCATCAAAAACGCCAGTACGCCCTCGCTATCACTCGAGCCGCGCGTTCCGAAAACCCAGATCACAGGTGTGAAGAAAAAGGCGAGCCGCATAACGGATTCTACCAACCGAGCGATGTCCCGGAATCTTGCGCATACGAGTCCGAGCATCAGGCCGGCTGCAAATCCAAATGGCAGATAGAGCGCTACAGCGCCAAGCGCCCAGAAACCATCGAAGGTGGGACGCCATCCTATGACCGCCGAAACAGTACACGCCGTTAGCGCGTGCAGTATCAATAGATATAGATTGCGTATAGTCAAAGATAGTGGGAATACGCTGCGTGCTGTCTTCATCTGTAAAAGATACGGCTTCGCATTCACCATAACGTTACAGCCAGCAATAACCGAATTTTGAATAAAGTTCCACGCAGCGAAACCGAACATCACGTAAGGTACGTGGACCATGAATGACAGGCCCTGAAGCTGGGCCATGATCACGCCAATTCCAGCCGACGTGAGTCCAAAGGCCAGCACGACCCAGGCGGTCCCGATCCATGTACGCCGATTCTCAAGCTGGATGCGTTTGGCGGCGAGATAGCTCCAGCCGCTCAGGTTTCCGAACGCGGCCCGTAGATCGTCAATCGCATACATAGACATTTTGATTCTATCTGATTTAACGCGCATAACGCGGGCCGGCCGGTTTGCGGGTGCATCCTATAGGGCGCGGCGTTAGCTGCAAGGCCGAGAAGCAATGGATTTTCCGGCATATGACAAAGCCCGTTTACTTCACGATATGCTCGAAAAATTATCTGGCTTACGCGCTCACGCTCGGGCGGTCTCTGGCGAAATCAGACGGGGATGCGCGCTTTCTTATCTTCCTCGCCGATGATCCGCTTACGTCTGAAGAGGCGACGCTTGTCGAATTCGAGGTCATAGAGGCCGCCCGGCTGCCGCTGCCGACATTCGACGACATGATCGTGCGCTACTCGGTGATGGAGTTGAACACCGCGATCAAGCCGGCCTGCTTCCTGTATCTGTTCGAGTCGCTCGGCGCGGACTCCGCGGTTTATCTGGACCCGGACATTTATGTCCTGGCGCCGCTTGAGCACGTGGAGGCGCGCCTGGAAGGGGGCGCCGACCTGGTTCTGACGCCGCACTCCACAATGCCCCTTGATGATGGCGGCGACCCTGACGACCTGCGGCTCTTGCGCACCGGGGTGTATAATCTCGGCTTTGCAGCTTTTCAGAACACACCGGCCGCTCGCGCCTTCCTCCACTGGTGGCGAGACCGGCTGGAGCGACACTGCCTTATTGCGCTTGATGACGGGATATTCGTCGATCAAAAGTGGATGGATCTCGCTCCGGCTTATCTTGAGCATGTCTCGTTGCTGCGCGAGCCTGGCTACAATGCGGCGTACTGGAATCTGATGAGCCGGCCGGTTGCGCGCGCCGGTGGGGCGTGGACCGCTGGCGGCGCGCCGCTGCACTTTTTCCACTTCAGCGGCGTGGTCCCTGGCGACGGGACGGTGTTTTCCAAGCACCAGAACCGGTACCAGCCTGACGACATCGGCGAGCTGGTGGATCTGCTCCATGAATATCTGCGCCATCTTGAGGCCAATGGGCACGCGGACTGGCGCCGGACCCCGTACGCCTTCGCGCCAGAAGGCGAGTGGGCCGGAGCCGACGAGATCGTGCGCCGGGTGTATCGCCGCCTCAATCCGGACTCCGGTTCGGCCGGGCTGGATGCGCCCAGCGTTGCGGCGATGTGTAATTCGAGAACCGGCATTGTCGACGCCGATCCGCGCGCTCCGATCACCCATCTCACATACGAAATATGGGCGTCCCGCACGGATCTTCGCCGCACTTTCGATCTTCATACGCAAACGGGGCGGCTCGCGTTCAATGACTGGTTTGCGCAGTCGGGCCCGCGCGAATATGCGCTGCCGGACTCAGCCTACGCCCATCTCCGCGCCGGCGTTCTGGCCCCGGGCGATTTCGGCGTGGCGGGCCGGCTGGCGAACGGCGTTTTGTCCAGAAGACCTCTGATTGGCGCTGCGGCCCGTTTGCCGGCGCCGGTTAAACGTGTTTTGCGCCGAATGGTGTCTGGACGCGCTTTGAGTGCGCCGGCTCAGACTGAGCCTGCGCCCGCTCCGGCCAAACCTACGCCTGAGCTGGAGCGGAGCGTTCGCCATTACGGATATCATCGGGCCGAGACCGGGCTCGGCCAGGCCGCACGTAATGAATACTTGGCGCTTCGCTCGGCCGGCGCGCCGGTCGAGGCGGTCGCCTTGCAGGCGCACTCCTTCGAAAACTCCATCGAGCCCGGGTTCGCGCTGTGTGCGAACCCTTCCAGATCATCAGTGCATCTAGTCCACGTGAACGCTGACCAAACCTGCGCAAGCGAAACCTGGGCGGAGGAAGCGGTGTTCGACGCCGCAAGGTATCGCATCGGATACTGGGCCTGGGAGCTGGAGCGTTTCCCGCAGGCCTGGGACGCGGCGTTTTCAAAGGTGGATGAGGTCTGGACACCGAGCCGTTTTGTGGCCGACGCCGTGCGCGCCCGCGGCTTTGACCGCCCGGTGCACGTCTTTCCCCACTGCCTGCCGTTCCGGGAGCCGGCCGATCAGACCGATCGCGACGAGATGAGGGTCAAGTTCGCCTTGCCGCGCGATCGAGTTTTGTTCCTGACCGCCTTCGACTTCAATTCGTTCGTCGAGCGCAAGAACCCGATGGCCGTGCTGAAGGCCTTTGAGCAAGCGGCCAAGCTGTCGAGCGCGCCCATCGGGCTGGTGATCAAATGCCACGGAGGCGCGCGGCATGCGGCGAGCCGGCGCGAGCTGATGGCCGTGGCGCGCCGGATTCCCGGCGTTTACATCATTGACCGGGTGCTGACCGATAGCGATCTGGACCAGCTGTTTCGCGCGGTGGACGGGCTGGTGTCGCTGCACCGTTCCGAAGGCTTCGGCCTCACCGTGGCCGAAGCGATGTCGTATGGGCTGGCGTGCGTCGCGACAAATTACTCAGGCGTGGTCGACTTCATTGATGAAGATTGCGCCCGTCTGGTCTCGTATGAACTCGTAGAGGTTCCCGAAGGCGCTTATCCCCATTTCGAGGGCTCCCACTGGGCTGAGCCGTCGATCGCGCAGGCGGCGGAGGCCTTGCGAGACCTCGCGGAAGACCGGGAGCTTCGGGCTCGGCTGGGTGACGCGGCGCGCCGCCGCGTGCTCGAACAGCTCTCGATTGATCGGGTCGGCCGGGCGATGGCGGCGCGTCTCGACGAGATCCTCGACGACCCTGCGGTCAGCTCGAGCGCGGCCGCTTCCCCTTGACGAGATCGGCCAGATATACCCCGTAGACTGACTTTTTGAACCGCTCGGCCTGGACAGCGACTTGAGCAATGTCGATCCAGCCCCGATTGAACGCAATCTCTTCAAGGCAAGCGATCTGCAGGCCCTGGCGTTGCTCCAGTGCGCGCACGAACGAGGCCGCCTCGACCAGTGAGCCGGGCGTGCCGGTGTCGAGCCAGGCATAGCCGCGCCCCATGAGTTTGACGCGAAGCTCGCCGCGCCGGAGATATTCCTGGTTCACCGAGGTGATCTCAAGCTCGCCGCGCGCAGACGGCTTAACCGCTTTGGCGATGTCCACGACCTTGTTGTCATAGAAATAGAGCCCGGTGACGGCATAGTTTGATTTCGGCTCGGCGGGTTTTTCTTCCAGCGAGATCACGTTGCCGGCGACATCGAACTCGACAACGCCGTACTGCGCGGGCTCTTGCACGTGATAGCCGAAGACTGACGCGCCTTCTGTGATGGCGGCGGCGTCAGCCAGATGGTCCAGCAAGCCGTGTCCGTAAAAAATATTGTCGCCTAGCACCAGGCAGACAGTGTCCGTGCCGATGAAGTCCTCGCCAAGAATGAAGGCCTGGGCGAGGCCGTCCGGCGACGGCTGGGCAATATACTCGAGCGATACGCCCCATTGCGACCCATCGCCAAGCACGCGTTTGAACGCCTCTTGATCCTGGGGTGTCGTGATAATCAGAATTTCGCGGATTCCCGCCTGCATCAGAACCGAAAGCGGGTAATAAATCATCGGCTTATCGTAAATCGGAAGCAACTGCTTTGAAACCGAAATAGTGATCGGGTGAAGCCGAGTGCCACTGCCTCCGGCGAGAATAATACCCTTCATGGAATGGTCTGCCTCGAGCCGAGCCGGCGCACGAACGACGATCGTTCCCCCAACCTTTACAATCGGCAGTTCTAATGTAACGACCACGCTTGAATCAAGGAGCTAAACATGCAGATCGCGTCGTTTGAGATCCCTGAAGTCAAGCTCGTGACGCCGCGCCGCTTTGGCGATGATCGCGGTTTCTTCGAGGAAACTTACAATGAACGCGGCTATCAGGATGGCGGCGTCGCAGCGCGCTTCATGAAAGATAATCATTCCGCTTCCGGCTCTGCGGGTACTGTGCGGGGCCTGCACTATCAGGCGCCACCTTTCGCGCAGACCAAGCTGGTCCAGGGCCTTCGTGGTCCGATCCTCGACGCCGCCGTGGATGCGCGCCGCGGCTCGTCGACCTGCGGCAAGCACGTTAAGGCCGAACTCAGCGCGGAGAACGATGGGCAGATCTTCGTCGCGGCCGGCTTCCTGCACGGCTTCACAACGCTGGAGCCCGACACCCACGTCACTTATATAGTGGACGGGTATTACTCGGCGGACGCACACGAATCGATCCGCATTGACGATCCCGATCTGGCGATCGATTGGGGCCCGAACGCCGCCAACCCGGTTTTGGCTGACAAGGATGGCAAGGCGCCGGCCTGGGCTTCCTTCGAGACGCCGTTCATTTATTCTCACGCCTGAGGCTCGGAGTGGCGGACGCATGAAAATTCTTGTTACTGGCGGCGCCGGCTTCATCGGCTCGGCGGTTGTGCGTCGCGCCATCACGCAGCGCGGCTATTCCATCGTCAATGTCGACAGCCTGACCTACGCGGCGAACCCGGCCAATCTCGCGGCGGTCGAGCGCGATCCTCGCTACGCCTTCGAGCAGGTGGACATACGCGACGCCGAGGCGCTGGACGCGGTCTTTAAGAAGCACGATCCAGACGTCGTGATGCATCTGGCGGCGGAGTCCCATGTTGATCGCTCGATCGACGGACCGCTGGCCTTTGTGGACACCAATGTCATGGGGACCGTGACCCTGCTTCAGGCGACCCGGCTTCATTATGACCGCCTGGAAGGCGAGCGCCGCGCCGCATTCCGTTTCCACCACGTCTCCACCGATGAAGTGTACGGCGCGCTCGGCCCCGAGGGCGAGTTCACTGAGGAGAGCCGTTACGAACCCAATTCGCCCTACGCGGCGAGCAAGGCCGCGTCGGACATGATGGCGCGCGCCTGGCGCCAGACCTTCAAGCTGCCGGTGGTGATTTCGAACTGCTCGAATAATTACGGGCCCTATCAATTCCCCGAAAAGCTCATCCCGGTCGTGGTGCTTAAGGCGTTGGCCGGTGAGCCGATCCCCGTCTATGGCGACGGTTCGAACGTCCGCGACTGGCTGTTCGTGGAAGACCACGCCGAAGCGCTGCTGATGATTCTGGAAAAGGGGCGTCTTGGCGAGGTTTATAATGTCGGAGGCGATGGTGAGCGGAGCAATCTGGCGCTGGTGAAGGCGATTTGCACCGTGCTCGACGACCTGCGCCCCGCCGGCGCCCCTCACGCAGACCTGATCACATTTGTCGGCGACCGGCTCGGCCATGATTTCCGCTATGCGATCGACGCCTCGAAGATCAAGCGCGAGCTTGGCTGGAGTGCGAGCGTGACGGTGGAGGCGGGCCTCGCCCAGACTGTGCGCTGGTATCTCGACAACGAAGATTGGTGGCGCGCGATTCTCGACGGCGGCTACCGGCCCGACAGGTTGGGCGTGTCCGCGCGGGTCAGCGCCGAATGAGCCATACGCCAATTTTGATGTTCGGAAAGACCGGGCAGGTCGCTCAGGCGCTCACAGAGCGATGCGCCGCGCTCGGCCTGGACCTCGTTTCGCTTGGACGGGAGGACGCCGATTTGACGGATCTGGCGTCCCTGCGCGACACGATAAGCCGGCATGGCGAAGGCCGGGTGGTGGTGAACGCCGCAGCCTACACGGCGGTGGATCAGGCTGAAAGCGGGGAAGAGCTCGCGCACGCCGTAAACGCCGCCGCCCCGACGGCTATGGCGCAGGCTTGCCGGGCCCAGGACCTGGCGTTCATCCACCTGTCCACCGACTACGTCTTCGACGGCTCCAAATCCAGCCCATATCGGGAAGCCGATCCGGTCTCCCCGCAAAGCGCCTACGGGCGCACCAAGCTCGCCGGAGAACAGGGCGTGGGCGCAACAGGCGCGCGCGCCGCGGTCATTCGCACCTCCTGGGTTTACTCTCCATTCGGCAAGAATTTCGTGAAGACCATGCTGCGCGTCGGCGCCCAGCGCGACGAACTCACCGTAGTCGCCGACCAGCATGGCGGGCCGACCAGTGCGCACGACATCGCCGATGCGATTCTCGCCGCAGCGCCGCGCCTTCTGGCGGACAGCTCAAGAGCCGGTTTGTATCACCTCAGCGGGTCAGGCGAGGCGAGCTGGGCGGATTTCGCTGAGGCGATCTTCGAAGAGGCGGCGCCCCATGGCGGGCCATGGCCCGTGGTTCGGCGCATCACGACATCCGAGTACCCGACCCCTGCGCCGCGTCCGGCCAATTCTGTTCTGGAATGTTCGAAAATGGAGGCTGGTTTCGGATATCGCGCCCCCCATTGGCGGGAGTCTCTAAAGACCGTTATCGCCCGGCTATATGAGGCCTGATGATGCGCGCAACGCCGCTCCGACAGTGACAGCCAGGCCCGTGTTTTCCGGCCTGAAGCGGAGCGTGTCGATCGCTATGCGACGGTTCGCGCTCGCAGGCCTTGGCGGGCAGCCTCACCTTGTCGGACGGCCGCTCGTCGCAGGTCTGTTTTCGACCCCCAGCGGGATCGGCGCCGGCGCACGACGCATTTTCGAGGCGCTCGAGGCGGAGGGCTTCGAGCCGTCCGCATTTGACCTGACGGACCTGATCGCGCCCGACCAACAGCGCGCTCCCGCGCCGGCGTCCATGTTTGCGCGCCCCGATGACGGCCTTGGGCCGGTGATCGTGCATGTGAACGCTCCTGAAACGCCATACGCATTGGCCGCCTTGGGCCGGGACCGTCTGAAGGCGCGCCTTCGCGTCGCCTACTGGGCCTGGGAGTTTGAAAGCCTGCCCGCTTCGTGGTCGCGTGAGCTTGAGTATTACCATGAGTGCTGGGCGCCCAGCGGATTCACGGCTGGTGCGATCGCCGGCGCCCGCCCGGGATTACCGGTGCGCGCAGCCGGCTACGCCTTGGCCGCCTTAACGCCCCGCCTCGAAGAGGTGACGGCCTGGCGTGACCATCTGGCGCCGAACGCGGAAACGCTGATTTTAACGGCCTTTGATGTGCGCTCCTCGGTGGAGCGCAAGAACCCCGCAGGCGTCGTGGCGGCTTTCAAACAGGCCTTCGAGGGCCGGCGCGATGTGAGGCTCGTTCTCAAGGTGACGAGCCGGGGATGGCGCACCGATGTCGACGCCTGGCTTGACGGTCTCGCCGACGGGGATCCGCGCATTGCCGTCCTGGACCAAACCCTGAGCGACGCCGAGATGGACGCGCTGTTTTCGGCCGCCGACATATGCCTCTCCCCCCATCGGTCGGAAGGCTTCGGCTTCACGCCGGCGAAAGCGCTCATGGCGGGTGCGGAGGTGGTCATGACCGGCTGGTCCGGCAATCTTGACTACGCGGATCTGTATGGCGTGCACCTGATCAACTCCACGCTCATCACCGCCGTCGATTCCGCAGGGGTCTATGGCGCCGGCCCGGGCCGGTGGGCCGATCCCGACATCAACCACGCAGCACGCCTGTTGCGCGAGGCTGACAAACTGCGCAACAAAGAGGGTCAGGCGCGCCGTGTGCGCATTTCAATGGCGGCTTTCGAACGGTTCTCATCAGCCGCCTTCATCGACCGTCTCGGACCCGTGTTCAGGCGGCATGTTTCCTGCAGGGACTGACCCTGTAGGCATTGTCCACCTCCCTGCGCCGGGCTGGCGCCCCATGACTGAACAGCGCGGCATGACCGAACCCAGGCTGAAATCCCAGACTCCTCCGCTCGCCGGCGCGGCGCGCGCCAAGCGCTGGCTGCTGCAGGACGCCTTGCCATTCTGGGCTGGAGCGGGGGTCGATCCGCGAGGTGGATTTCACGAGCGGCTCGACCCGGACGGCCGCGCCGATCTGACCGCTCCGAAGCGCCTGCGCGTGCAGGCCCGCCAGGTCTTCGTCTACGCGTTCGCCAGCCGCATGGGCTGGTTTGACGGCGTAGCACTGGCCGAGCGCGGCGCCGAATTCATTCTCGACCGCGCCAGGCTGGAGCCCGGCCGGCCCGCCTATGCTTGCCTGTTGACCCCGGACGGGGCGATCGCGGACGCGACCGTGGACACCTATGATCAGGTCTTCGTGGTTTTCGCGCTCGCTTCGCTATTCGCCGCCTCCGGGGACCGGGCGGTGCTGGACGAGGCCACCGCCGCGCTCGCCTATCTCGAGGACCGGCTCAGCGACCCGGTTCACGGCGGGTTTCGCGAAGCTGAGCCTGATCGCGAGCCGCGGCGCCAGAACCCGCACATGCACGCGTTCGAGACCTTTCTCACCTTGTACGAGATCACTCGCAACCGCGACCATCTCAAGCGGGCCGACAAGATCTTCACCCTGTTCGAAGAGCGGTTTTTCAACCGGCGTGAAGGCGCCCTGCAAGAGCATTTCGAATCCGACTGGACGGTGCGGGCCGGGGTGGACGGCCTGGTCTGCGAACCGGGCCATGAAATGGAATGGTGCTGGCTGCTGCACCGCTACTCCGAGGTCTCCGGCGTTGATACGGCTGCTTACGCAGAAGCCTTGTTCCGCCACGCCGATACACACGGGCGTAATCGCGCCACCGGGTTTCTGGCCGATCAGATCACCGTGGATGGCGGCGCTTTGCGCAGCGGGTCCCGCCTCTGGCCGCAAACCGAACACATCAAGGCGCTGTGCGCGCGCAGCCTCACCGGCTGCAAGCGCGCCGGCGACCAGGTCGATTCGGTCTTTGGCGCGCTCTTCGAAGGGTTTCTGGATACGCCCGTACGCGGGGCCTGGATCGACCGGCGTTCCGCCGACGGTGCGATCGCCGACGCCACCGCGCCGGCCAGCACCTTCTACCATCTGATCGGCGCCATCGCCGAAGCAGACCGGGCCGGGTTGACCGGGCCTGCGGGTTAAGCGGATAAATCCGCCATGAGTGTATCCATCGTCCCGGCCATCCTGTCCGGCGGCTCCGGCTCGCGGCTCTGGCCGTTGTCGCGGGCTGCGCGTCCAAAACAGTTTCTTCCCCTTCAGGCGGGCGGATCGCTGCTTCAAGCTGCGCTTGAACGCGCCGCGCCGGGGGCCGACATAGCCTTTTCTCGCCCGGTCCTGATCTGCAATCAGGACCACAGCGATCTCGTCGACGCCGAGCTCAAGGCGGCGGGCATGACCGCCGAGCTGGTCCTGTTTGAACCTGAGGGCCGCAACACCGGGGCCGCGGCGGCCGCGGTGGCTCTGGCCGTGGAGCGCCGCCTGGGCCCTGATGCGCTGGTTCTGCTCGCCCCGGCCGATCACAGCGTCACTGACGTTGCAGCTTTTCGCGCGGCGGTCGCCGCCGGCGCAGAGCTCGCAATGGCGGGACGCGTGGTGACGCTGGGAATCGATCCAGACGGGCCGAAGACTGATTATGGGTACATCCAGCGCGGCGCGTCTCTCGGACCCGGGTTCGAGATCGAGGCGTTCAAGGAGAAGCCGGACGCTGATACTGCGGCTGCCTGGCTCGCCGAGGGGGGCTGGTACTGGAACGCGGGTGTGTTTCTGTTCCGGGCGGGCGATCTCATCGCCGCCATGACAAGGCTGTGCCCGGATATCATCGAGCCGGTGCGCGAGTCGCTCGCCGCCGGGACAGAGGCGGATGGCCGTTTCGCGCTCGAGGCGGCGTCATTTGGCCGGGCGACTTCCGCGCCGATAGACATTGCGGTCATGGAAAAGCTGGGTGCTGCGGCGGTCGTCCCGGTGTCCTGCGGCTGGGATGATCTTGGATCCTATGAGGCGCTCTGGCGAGCTGGCGCGAACGGTCCTGACGCGATCGTCACGGGCGGCGACGGCGAGGTTGTGACCGAGGCCGGGCGCCGTCTCTTCATCCGCGCTGAAGGGGTCACGGTCGCCGCAGCCGGTTTGGAGAACTTCGTCGTTATCGCGACGGGAAACACCGTTCTGATCGCCCCGCTTGGTGATCCCGCGGCGATCCGGACCTTGCGCGAGCGCCTTCGGGAAGCCGGGCGCGAGGACTTGCTCTGAATCCGGCTCCCCGTGCCGGTTGCGCCGGCGCGACAAGGTGTGTTTATGGCCAATTGCGCTGCGGCGGCACGAAATGGGTGGGATCGGAAGTGACAGGGATGCATGAACAGATCACCGCCTACGCGCGGCGGTTCGAGGCTCAGGGGCGGCGCGAGCGAAACCTATCGCCCCACCTCGCAGCGCTTGAGTCCGAAGCGATCCACATCATGCGCGAAGTGGCCGCCGAATTTGAAAACCCGGTCATGCTGTATTCGATCGGCAAAGACTCCACGGTGATGCTGCACCTGGCCATGAAGGCGTTCTGGCCGTCCAAGCCGCCCTTCCCCTTCCTGCACATCGATTCGCTCTGGGAATTCCAGGCCATGGGCGCGTTCCGCGATGAGCTGGCCGAGGCCCTGGGCGTCAATATGATCGTGCACGTGAATGAAGAGGGCCGCGCGCGGAACATCGATCCGTTCGTGCACGGATCGGCGCTTCACACCCAAGTGATGCGCACCGACGGCCTTTTGGAGGCGCTGAACGCGGGCAAGTATGACGCGGCCTTCGGCGGCGGCCGGCGCGACGAGGAGAAGAGCCGCGCCAAGGAGCGCGTCTTCTCGTTTCGCAACGAGGCCCACGCCTGGGACCCGCGCAATCAGCGCCCCGAGCTGTGGCGCATCTTCAACACCCGCATCCGCAAGGGTGAGAGCATCCGGGTCTTCCCGCTGTCGAACTGGACCGAAGTCGACATCTGGCAGTACATCCTGGAGGAAAGCATCCCCATCGTGCCGCTCTACTTCGCCGGCGAGCGCCCGGTGGTGGAACGCGACGGCACGCTCATCATGGTCGATGACGAGCGGATGAAGATGAAGCCGGGCGAAAGCCCGCAGATGAAGAAGGTGCGCTTCCGCACGCTTGGGTGCTACCCGCTTACGGGGGCCGTGGAGAGCCAGGCCGAGACGCTGGAAGACATCGTTCTGGAAATGCTCACCGCCCGCACCTCCGAGCGCGCCGGCCGGCTGATCGATTTCGATGAGGCCGGGTCGATGGAGAAAAAGAAGCGCGAGGGGTATTTTTAATGGCCGAAGGGGACGCACGCACTGAACTCATGGAGCGTCTGACGCGGGCTGGCGAAGGCGGGGTTCTGCGCTTCATCACCTGCGGCTCGGTGGATGACGGCAAGTCCACCCTGATCGGACGCCTGCTCTACGATTCCAAGCTCCTGTTCGAAGATCAGATCGCGATTCTGGAGCGCGATTCCAGGGCGCATGGAACGGCCGGAGAGGATATCGACTTCGCGCTGCTCCTGGACGGGCTGGAGGCCGAGCGCGAGCAGGGCATCACGATCGACGTGGCCTATCGCTTCTTCAACACCGAGAATCGCAAATTCATCGTCGCCGATACGCCCGGCCATGAGCAGTACACCCGCAACATGGCCACCGGCGCCTCCACCGCGGATCTTGCGATCATCCTGGTGGATGCGCGCAAGGGCATGCTCACCCAGACCAAGCGCCACACCTATATCGCGGCCATGATGGGAATCCGCCACGTGGTCGTGGCGGTGAACAAGATGGATCTGGTGAACCATTCGCGCGCGCGGTTCCACGAAATCGTCTCCGACTATCTCGAGATCGCCGAAGATCTCGGCTTCGCCTCCATCACGCCGGTGCCGATCTCGGCGCGCTATGGCGACAATATTTTTCAGCGCACCGACTCCATGAAATGGCATGACGGCCCGACCCTCATGGAGCATCTGGAGCGCGTCGACACCCAGGCCGACAACGAGGCGGATTTTCCTTTCCGCATGCCGGTGCAATGGGTGAATCGTCCCAATCTGGATTTTCGCGGGTTCGCGGGCACGATCGCGGCGGGTTCGGTGAAGCCGGGCCAGGAGATTCTGGTGGCCCATTCGGGCAAGACAGCCCGGGTGAAGCGCATCGTCACCGCCGACCGCGACCTCGACGAGGCTGGCGCTGGCGATGCGGTCACCCTGGTTCTGGACCGCGAGATCGACATCGCCCGCGGCGACATGCTCGCCGACTCCAAGGCGCGCCCCGAGGTCTCCAGCCAGTTCGCCGCCGAGATCCTCTGGATGGCCGAGGACGAAATGCTCCCGGGGCGGTCATACCTGTTAAAGGCGGGCGGTCAGGTCACCCCCGCCTCGATCACGACGCTGAAACACAAGCTGAACGTCAACACCTTCGAGAAAGAGCCGGGCAAGAGCCTGAAGCTCAACGAAATCGGGGTTTGCACCCTCAACAGCTCAAAGCCGATCGCCTTTGATCCGTATAAGGAGCAACGCGAAACCGGCTCCTTTATCCTCATCGACCGCTTCACCAATCAGACGGTTGCGGCGGGCATGATTGAGTTCTCCTTGCGCCGGGCCAGCAATGTCCATACCCACGCCATGGACGTGAACAAGGATCGCCGGGCCGAGCTGAAGGGTCAGAAACCGGCGGTGCTGTGGTTCACCGGCCTCTCCGGGGCCGGCAAGTCGACGATCGCCAATTTGGTGGAGCGCAAGCTCGCAGAGGCGGGCCGGCACACCTATTCGCTCGACGGCGACAATGTGCGCCACGGGCTGAACAAGGATCTGGGCTTTACAGACGCTGACCGCGTGGAGAATATCCGCCGTATCGGCGAGGTGGCGCGCCTGATGGTGGAAGCCGGACTGATCGTCACCTGCTCCTTCATCTCGCCCTTCAGGTCCGAGCGCCAGATGGTGCGCGACCTGGTGGCTGGCGGCGAGTTTATCGAGGTGTTCGTCGACGCACCGATCGAGGTCTGCATAAAGCGTGACCCAAAAGGCCTCTACAAGAAGGCTAAAGCCGGCGAGATCAAGAACTTCACCGGGTTCGACAGTCCCTATGAGGCGCCCGAAACCCCGGAACTCCACATCAAGACTGATGAGACGACCGCCGAGCTCGCTGCGGAAGAAGTTATCGATCAGTTAATCAAGCACGGCCTGATCGGCTGATAGGGAGAGGCCTCCATGACGAAAGTTCGTAAGGCCGTCCTCCCTGTCGCGGGGCTTGGAACGCGCGTCCTGCCGGCCACCAAGGTGGTGCCCAAGGAGATGCTGCCGGTGTTCGACCGGCCGGCGCTTCAATATGTCGTCGACGAAGCGATTGCGGCGGGGATCGAGCATTTCGTGTTCGTCACCGGACGCAACAAGGGCGCGATCGAGGACTATTTCGACAAGGCGTTCGAACTGGACGCGACGCTTGAAGCCAAGGGCAAGACCGACTTGCTCGCGGAGCTGAACGCCTTCCTGCCCGAAGCCGGCGCCTGCAGCTTCGTTCGCCAGCAGGCGCCCTTGGGCCTGGGCCATGCGGTCTGGTGCGCGCGCGACGTGATCGGCGATGAATCCTTTGCGGTCATGCTGCCGGACATGATCATGGTTGACGAAACGCCCTGCCTGAAAAGCATGACCGACGCGCACGCCCGCACCGGCGGCAATATCATCGCCGTGGAGGCGGTCCCCCGGGCCGACGTCTCGAAATACGGCGTCGTCGATATCGGCGAGCGGGCCGGCGACAGGCTTTCCCGACTCAAAGGCATGGTGGAAAAGCCGAAGGCCGAAGACGCCCCGTCCAACCTGATGATTTCCGGGCGGTATATTCTCGAACCGTCGATCTTTGACCGGCTGGCCGATCAGAATCCTGGCGCTGGCGGCGAGATTCAGCTCACCGACGCCATGGTCCGGCTCATGGCGAAACGCGATTTCTATGCCTTCGAGTTTGGCGGCAGGACCTACGACACCGGGTCCAAGCTGGGCTATCTGGAGACGTTCGTGGCGCTGGCGCTGCAGAACGCCGAGCATGGCGAGGCCGCGGCCGCAATGATCAAACGCTTCGCCAGCACGCTCGACTAGCTACGGTCGCCCCACGCGATGAACGGGCCGTTCTTGTAGCCCTCGGACACTTTGGCGTATCCGAACACTGTTCCGTCCGGCTTTGTCACCGCGCCGCCGGCTGCGGCGAGCACGGCATGGCCGGCGCCGGTGTCCCACTCCATGGTGGGCCCAAAACGCGGATAGAGGTCGGCCGCGCCTTCCGCCACCCGGCAGAATTTCAGCGACGAGCCAGCGGCGATCGTCTCCGTCACGCCCTGGCGCTTGGCGAACTCGGTGGTCTGCGCGTCGGCGTGGGAGCGGCTCATCACCGCCGTCTTGCCGTCGGCGGCCGCGGTGCGGATCGAGATCGGCTCAAGGCTCACCGAGCCCAGCGCGTCGCCCGGCGCGGCGTCACCGGCGAAGGCGCTCTCCCCGCCCAGATAGATCCGCTCAAGCGCCGGCGCATAGACGCAGCCCGCTACCGGAACGCCGTTCTCCACCAGCGCGATATTGATGGTGAATTCACCGTTCTTGGCGATGAATTCCTTGGTGCCGTCCACCGGGTCCACCAGCATGAAGCGTGCGCCCAGCTCGGGGCGATCACCCGCCTCGAAGCTTTCTTCGGCGAGCACCGGAACCCCCGGCAGCAGCACTGCGAGGCGCTCCAGGATCACGGCTTCGGCATGCTTGTCGGCTTCGGTCACCGGCGAGCGGTCCGCCTTCTGCTCGGGGGTGAAATCGGTGGCGTAGACCTTCATGACCGGCAAGGCGGCTTGCAGGCAGATCTCGGCGAAGGCGTGCGCGAGCGCGTTGCGGGTGTCGATCAAGGAGGCGTCTCCACAAACAAAAAGGGTGGTGGTCCGGCTTAACGCGGCCGCCGGGCCCGGATTGGCCGGGCTGTCAGCCGGCCCCGCTGTCGGCGATGGCCTTGCACACGGTTTTCACCGCTTTGTCCACGAGCGTTTTTTCGCCTTCACCCATGACGCGGATGACCGGCTCGGTGCCCGACTTGCGCACCAGAAGGCGCCCCTTGCC
>Ga0307981_1000820_pt1 | contig 30120 bp, 21 predicted proteins | sample OrgLakmetagen987_FD_201849 | JGI IMG/M metagenome (GOLD analysis project Ga0307981, IMG submission 201849) | Saline water microbial communities from Organic Lake, Antarctica - #987 | ecosystem: Environmental > Aquatic > Non-marine Saline and Alkaline > Saline | place: Antarctica: Organic Lake... | reverse complement strand
TGGTGCTTCCGGAAACAAGGCTGTTGCTGATGCCATTCAGATTGCAGAAAAGGCTGGTATTACGAAAGACTCGGTCATGAAGGAGTTTGAAAAGCTAAACATGAACGATTTGATTGATACTGCTGGCAGCGCAGTAACCGACGAGGTTACACGCCATAAGCTGTTGTCTTCGGCTACAGATATTGCGCTGGACTTTGTTCTACGCATTCTGCCTTCCATGCCCGTTCCGCCGTTTGAAGGAGTGAAGGATGGACTTGTCTATCATATCTCTAATCTTTCGATGAAGGGATTCAAAGTGAGAAAAGAGGATATTCAAATGGAACTTGCCGGAATGAGCGCTACTAGTAAGAAGAAGAAGAAGGGGCAGTCTGCTGCCAACGTCCAACCGGCTAATCAGACTGTGAGTACCTTGGATGAGAATGGAACCGCTGCGATTATCTCTCCAAGTTTCAGTATGGACTCTGACGACAGTGTAGACAGTCTGGAGTACACCGAGGTGCACACGTCGGTCAAGGCTACCGAGCTGCTTATTATTGACATTCGCGGTATATCAGCAGTGTTTGACAACGCGGCCTGGAGTTTTGAACAGACATACCTTCCGTACTTGAAGGGCAGCGGCCTTGCGGATGTCAAAATGTCCGATGGATCTATACGTTTGCAATTTGAGTTGCGCCGTCGACGTATACTGCAAGTAGGTGCTGCTGGGACTGACGGAACTGAAGCAATCTGGGAACCAGTGTTGTGTCTCCACGATCGTAGTTGCCAGATCGGGGGAGTGGAATTGAGCTTGCAGGGAGACGGAAAGCTGACGTGGATTCTCAACAAGCTCGCTTCGATCTTTAAGGGCCCTCTGCGTGACTATGTCGTTAAGACGATTGTGAAAGTATTGACGAATCGAAGTGGATGGATTCTCGAGAGGTTAAACATGGTTCTGACGCCGTACTGGGAACTTGTCCTTCGGACAGCGAAGCTTAACATGGTACGATATCGATTGACTGTCTTTTGTCAAGACTATGTACTGCTACTTTCTAACCTGTTTTGTCTCGTGACCCACTGCAGAACGACCTTGTTGTTGCTGATGACGACGTTGTCGTTCAAGAAGAAGCTTCGATGAATAAGAATCTCGTTGAGCTAGTGTGGAGGGAGCGACTACCGCTTGGAATGAATCTTCTTTTGAACGATGATTCAGGACTTTTGAAGGTTGTTGACTTCCCACGAGGCAGTCAGGCCCGATCCGTCTGTGAAAAACGTCAGCTCACCCCAGACTTGTTCAAAGGAGCAACTATTGTTGCAGTCAATGGTTCCGGCAACGACGACCAAGAGGAGTTGTTTGATGCTCTAAGAGACCCGAGCCGACCAAAAACAGTTTTGTTCCAGCTGGCTGAAAGCGAAGACGCCGAGCGCTTACGTCAATTCGTGGAAGGTGGCAGCGAACACAATGGCGAGGCTTTAGATAACGAACCATCAACATACGAGCGTTCTTTCAAGCTTCGCCAAGTCGTCTTCGATACGCCTGGGGAACTCGGTATCGAGTTTGCAAACGCTTTGGATAATATTGGATTGGTGGTTAGAGGATTTTTGGAAGGTGACAGCGGTATAGTCTTGGCGGCGGAGCGCTCGGGCAATGTGAAAGATGGAGATTTGCTTACCCATATCAATGGGGAGCTTGTCGTTGGATTAGACGGCAATGGACGGTCCCGAGCGTTGGAACTCCTGGGAACTGTTGCCGATCAGCGCCCTTTGTCGTTGACCTTTACAGAATCATATCTGCATCGTGTGTTTATTGAAATGCCACCCCCATTGCCAGGGGTAGACCCGGGGAGCAGCCCCGTCGAAGTCGTCCTAGGAGAGCGACAGCTGTCAAGCGGCACGCGAAGGATCGTGGTTAGTCGCTTCGAAGATATCAGTGGAGCGGTGGAACGGAGTCGGATTCTACTGGGTGACCATTTAGTGTTCATCAACGGGGCACCTGTAGGGGCTGGCTGCCGTTGGCTTGGGGAACCATCTACTCCTTCCCTAGGAAATATTCACATCATGCTTCAAGACGAGTCTTCCTACCCTATGGGTCTGACCTTTGCTCGACCCCGACAAAAGGACAGCACCTGGTCATCGCACTTTTCGGCGGCCAAGCAGTTCAGTGATGACGAGGCCGAAACTATTTGTGTGACTGTTGAACGCTTCGCTGATCTCGGTTGCGTTTTCGAATTGTTGAATACCGATGTTGTAGTGAACAGCTTCTGTGCAGTTCCCGGGGCTTTTCAGGATGCACTGGGAAGGTACAAAGATTCTACCAGCAACCGTATGCATGCGTCGATTGATTGGCTGAACGGCCAATTCGTCCCCACATACGCGACAACGCATATGGTCCTTAATGCCTTGACTAGAAGTTGGAAAAAAGACAAGCGAGTAGAGATATGGCTTTGTGATGACGACCGGAAGGCATGGGTTCACTCCCAGATAGGTACTCCATCAGGCAGCCAGTAGAATAATATATAAGATAGTCCTATTCGTCATTATCGTCGCTATCCAGATCCGAATCATCGTCGTCGCGCTGTGCGAGCTGCTCTTTCCATTTCGCTGCCATTTCAAGGATCTTAAAGTTACCGGACGCTGCTCCTTCGTCATCTGGGAACTGATAGTCAAAGTACTCTTCCCAGCCGAGTTCATTCCCTTCTTCGTCTTCGCGCATACGCTTCCTCTTAATGCGCCTTGGCATTTTCGCTTCAACGTCGACAACACTCGTGGCATCCCCATTGGCCTTCTCAAACACGCGCCAAGCGTCAAGAAGCAAAACGCGTTCCTCGTTCAAACTATCTCGCTTCAACTGCGCATAAGCCGTCTTGAAAACATCTCTCGCAGTTTGTAAGCCCTTTCCAATCTCGGTTCCTTCGAACTGCGCAAACGAGATCCAGACCTTAACATGACCTGTTCGTTCAAGCAGTCGCTCGTACAGCTTTCGGGCGTTGCCCCCCTCTCCTTCTTCAATCTCAAAATCGATATAGCCCTTCCAAAGCATTTCTGGCATGTCCAGAGCCTCCTGCGAAATGGCAAGCTCAAAGATAGCACGACACCTTTCTGTCTCACCGACTGACTTCTCCAGCTCAGCATACTTGGACCAGGCTTTGCAGTTGTGTGGCATTGCCTTCAAGTAACTGGAGTAGAGAGCACGACATCGATCCACTTCTCCAAGAGCAAGTTCAAGCGATATGTATTCAATAAATACCTTTTCCTTGCCACACATACCAATCGCCTTGCCTAGAAGCTTTCGAGCTGCCTGCAAGTCTCGACGTCGCACGTGCAGCTTGGCTGCATTGATCCAAATCTTGGCAAAGCTAAACTTCTTGTGGGGTATCAAGGAGAGACAGGCGTCGTACACCTCGGAGGCGCGCACTAGATCCTTGTTCGTCAATTCTTCGTACACTGCATAATATACCCAAAGATAAATGTAGCGTCGCCAATCATCCTTTTCCTGTGACGGAGGTACATTCGCCACGGCACGTTCATATGTATCGCGAACGCTGGCAGTGTTGCCGTCCTCTTCTTCCAACTTGGCAAGTTCAAACCATCCATCGTAGTCGTAAGGATCCTCTGCCAAGCGCTTCTTGTATTGAGAGCGCTGCTTTGTCAATATGACATCTTCGACACCTTCGCGATTCCCGTGCTTCTTCTCGAAGGTAATGTACGAATTGTAGAGTTCCTCGCGCTTGTGAATCTCAAAGTCTGTCAGGTCTGCTTGCTCCTCTGCCGACAGTGATGCTCCAGCGTCACCGAGCTTGAGGAGCGTAATAGCATGCTTGTAAATCACACGAGCTCGTTCGTATTCTCCCTGACGCTCTTCGAAGGAGGCAAACTGCTTGAATACTCTAGCCTGTCTGGACTCTTCTGGCTCAAGCTCGGACAGGGTAGACTCGAACACAGTACGCGCCAACGCAACGTTCTTGGTTTCAAACTCTGCCCACTTGGCAAAGCGCAAAAAGGCTCTCGCAGATGGGTAGGTATTTACGTAACGTCTCATGACAGCCTCCGCTCGATCCAATTGTGCACACCGGGTCTCGAAACGCGTATAAGACAACCACGCGTTGTCGTCCGGCATCCACTTCATCCATCGCTCAAAGACGGCTCTACACTTTGGAATATCGCCCACCATTTCCTCCATGTACACGTACTTGTACCAAAGAAAGTCAACTCGCGGTAGAATCTGGATACCCCGATCCAGAACGTTTCTCGCATGATTGACAAACTCGCTGCGCATTTCAAACTCGGCGTACCGAAGCCACAGCTCCGAGGACCGGTGATCCACCTCCAGAGCTCTCTCAAAGACGGATCTCGCTCGTTCAAATTCTTTATTGTCTTCTTCAAACCGCGAATATTTGACCCAGTTACCCATGTGTTCACGGCGATACCGAATATTATCTTCAAAGTGCTTGCGACGATCGCGTAGATGCGACTGGTACTCTTCGGCGTCGTGAATTTTCACGACCGGATCGACGACATGCTGATCTTGACGGTCGGCGGCTTCGCGCAAGATCTGCTCGGCCGAGATCTGAATTGGCGCTGGCGCCCTGTTCTTGACTTGTCCTGGACGAGACATGGTGAAGTAGAGCTCTGCAGTGAGCGCGAGTGAGGGTTGACAGGAGACCAAAAGGGCAAAGTCTATGGTCAAATTAACGGTCAACTCGGGCGTAGCGAGTAGCGAGGTTGTCTGCATTTTTGGTGGTTCTGAGACGATCGACGAGCAGACGAGAAGCGAAACTAAAGATGTAGTCTAGACTACTATTACTTAACCGTTAATAAATGGGTGGAGACTCTTTTACCCGCAAGCTGATCCCGCTAGACTATTTGTACCCTCTAGCGTTATGTATGATAAAGCAGGCAATCCAGTTTGGTTCATACCGCTTTTTGGGGCCAGACTAATATTAATTACAGGGAGTCGACTGAATGTGAATCAGCTTGGATAGAAAGGCATCATGGTACTATATACCTCATTCATCCTTCACTCGCTTGATGGTCTCTTTCGCCTGCATTCGCTTGCTCATCCGTGTCGCCTTCAGTCGCCCGATCCGTGACCCTGGTGTAATGTGCGGCCTGTAATGTGAGAACCCAAATGACATCTCTTTAGCCGCCCATCACTTTGTGTAGCAGACGCTGTAAGCCCACTCTTTTCATAGACTTACTCTTGCCCTTCAGGTCCTACTATACCGTCGGAATTTAACAACGATTCGGCAGCTGGATCCGACGCATCCCACCCTGAACTAAAGAATATCTTGATGGAAACCAACGACAGGATCCACCCCAACAAAATGGCGCACAAATGAGCCGTCGTGCTCAAAATGGCGTCATCTAGATCCGTATCCATGGCGTAATAAACAATAGTTGCAGCATCCACGGCAATTACGGCGTATTGCCATGGTCTCAAGGCCAAGTGCCGCTTGCACCACATTGTCCTTTCGTCATGGTCACCGTGTGCTCGCAAACAGACAGCCTGGAGTCGACCTTCGCTCAGCGTCCATCCAGCACAAGCGGCCCAAACAATCGATATCCCCGAACATCCCACTAAAAGACATAATGCGACTTGATAGGCTGATACTACAGCAAGAGCTGCCGCCGCAAAGAGCTTGCGTTGCAGTTGACGACGCCGTGGGTAGTTGGTGGCCGTGATAGTGACAATGGCACACGCTACCACATTGACTGCAAGCACCGTGTAGTTCAATACAATACCGAAAGTCTTCCCTTCATAGGTCAAGATACACTGAGTGCGGACCAATAAGTCTCCTGTCGCACACTCCTTCATGGGGGCGTCGTGTTCATGGACAGAGGACAACTTGAGCTGAAAGTGAAATTCTGTGAAAAATGAAAAAGATCCGAATTTTATGACTAGCTAATTATGACGCTTTGACAAAACACTAAAAGAAAGACGTCTTGTACTGACGGCGTATGGACGCTCTTTGCCTCCCACATACATTACATACACGCACACACGCGCGCGTCTCAATACGCGACCTACCCCTGGTACGTACCATCGAGCATCGAGCATCGAGCATAGCGGCAATGTTGCCGGGTATCGCTTCATACCGTCTACATTACAGTACTCTTATCATACCCAAGGAGTGCGAGGTGAACAGCCAAGACCTCCCACGTGCTTGTACGGGATCCGACGTCTTGAATGCGAAACGTCAACCGGGAGTAGGAAATAGGAGCGCTCTCATCGTCTCGTAAGACTCGTGTGACGACGTATCATGGCGCAAGCACTACCGTAAGTCGAACGCTGCCACGGCATGGTATGCTTACAGGGCAGGGCTCTCATTTCTAGCGTTCGTCTCCTTCTTTCTATATTCTACCTGAATCCACAGACTCGCCAAGTTGGCAGGCCTCGTCATCAAGTCGCTCGCTAAGCCGCTTTCCAAGCGCATCAAACATGACTTTTCTCGTTACCAGGTTACCCAGAATTTATTGGTGGGTATTGGACAAGCGTCGCATTCCATCACGAGTCGCATGACCATTTGGAGTGCTGGTTATCGAGTCCGATCGATTACTCCATTGGAAAGAGAAAAGGCAATCAGTCTCGGAGCCGAAATCACGGGTGAAGTCTTCCTTTTGGGGGTGTCTGGTTTTTGGCTTGTATGGGAGTATGACAGAGGGAAAGAAAAGGAACGAACCAAGGAGGAAGAACGGCGTGCTAATTCCAAACAAGAGCGAGACGCCTTGCAAGCCAAACTGAACGCATTGAACGTTCGACTAAAAGCCCTGGAGGTGGTTGTCAAGACGAACAGTCGATCGCTTCTCAACTTGGGGGAACGCTATGTGCCACCAAACAGTAAAGATATCGTGCCGATTGAGGATAATGACGCAGAGCACGCGCAGAATGAAAAAGCTACCGATGAGTCGTCATTACCACAGACACAAGCATCAGACCCCCCTTCCAAAACCTGGTTGAGATGGCCGTGGCGGTGAGGATGCTTGCAAACGCCCGGCCAACCTTTGGACGCGGATACTTCAATAGCGCTTGGGACGATGGAATGCGTTTCGATCGAGGATCCTAGACAACAGTAGTAGGATTCTTTGAATATGTGAAAACAGCTATGTAACCTTACTGGGTATCATACAACTACTGGTGCGCCTCCATCCACTCGATTATATCGCTTTCTATCGTATCCACCAAAGGCTTTGGCTCACACAACAGACCGTGCAGGGCAGGATACCGTTTCATAGTTTTATCACTGGAAGCAGCCTTTTCCATCAAGTCTAAGGATCCCTGATTGTTTACAACGACATCTTCGTCTGCTACCAAGAGAAGAAATGGACAGGTAACCTTGGCGAAGAACTCGTCTTTCATACTGCTGGCCAGCTGTACACACGTCGACGCCGATCCAATCCGAATCGTTTTACCCTTGACGGTCTTTTCATCGTCTTCGCATTCCTTTCGCTTGACTGGGTCTCGATACTGTTGCTCAGCATTCGTGGACGAGCTCGGAATTATGTTCAACGTGGGTAGAATGTACGACAGTCCCCACAGCAACTGGCGTTCTGGTCCACTCACGGACAGTCGGAGCATGGGAGCGAGCAACACCAATCCTGCTACCTTACCAGCCCCCAACCGTTCTGCTACCGCCAAGGCAATCGCACCACCCATACTAGAACCGACGAGAAAGATCTTGGTCTCGTCCTTATCGTTGTCGTCTGCACAAAGACTGCTTGCATACTCAGCCACTGCCAAGGCATCTTGAACCAGTGCATCCATACTTGGCAAATAACCAAAAAGACCTGGAGACTGGCCGTGTCCTTCAAAGTCGGGCGCAACAACAGCGTGGCCTGCGGCTGCCATTCCATCCGCCGCGTAACGGACTGTTGGGTACAGTCCGTGGGCCAAGAATCCGTGAAAGATGACGGCAACGGATTTTGAATCTTTCGAAACGTTCCAAGTGTGAATGCAAAGGTTCTTGCTGCCAATGGGGACCGTCTGAGAAGTAGGATTCATCTTGGGATTGACTATATTCTTGCAGATGGACTGAGGAAACTTATACAAAGGGTCAAAAACAATACAACGAAATGGTAACATGCAGGCCAGGAGCATAGGCAGCCCAAACTACAAACTACAACGGATTACAACGGATCTTTCTCTTTTTTTGTCTTCCCGCCAAAAAAGGTGAAAAAGCGCACATGGCTCCCAGAAGCCGTCCCAGGAAAATGGATATCGTAAACTACCACCCGTCTCAAGCTATTGTGCATGAGCAAAATGACCATTCCTGTGAACCAATACAAGCACTACACTCGTACGGAGTGACGCAGTCCGAAAACGCTTGTTCGTGTCGCCCGGCCGTCTAAAAGTGCACTAAACCTACACCCAACTGGCGGCTGCCGAAACGGCGCCGTACTACATAGACGAGTGGACGCTGGGCTAGGCTTAAAGGTCCCTCATATTTCTACCAGTTTGCATATTATGACATATGTAAGCGATTATTCCTTCGAAAGTCGTTATGGGTATGAGATAAAGTGAATAGTTAGTTTGTAAATGCTTGGTCGTGTCGTTTCCCGACCGTCTGAAAGTGCGCCAAAACTACGGTACGCCAATTCCCGTTTCGCGCCATAAAAAGCGCCACGCGGAAGCAACGCTCACGTTTTGGATGCATGCGACACTCTGTATCGACTATATCGACCGCGATCACGATGGTTACAGATTCTTTATTGGCATTCCAATCAAAGGACTACACTACACCCCCCATTCCACTCTGAGCACTTGCTGGTGACTTCCTCAACAGCCCCGAGCAACGGCACGCTCGAATCAGAGAATACATCGCCATGAAATGTGTCAAACACCGACGTGTTGCGCCGCTTTCCTTGCTATTGGTAACGGCACTTGGCGCGACGGCGGCAGCGACCACGTCCGGACCGGCTCTGGTGTCAACTGGACTCCAAAACTTGGGAAATACCTGCTACATGAACGCCCAACTGCAGTGTGCTTACCATATTCCTCGCGTCCGGAATCTCATACTCGGTACAGTGGCTAGTAGTAGATTATTGGATCCGGCAGAGGACGACAGTAATGTTCCCAACGACGAGAGCAGCGACCGCAAGAAGCAAGAAGAAGCGGCCGCCCTCAAAGCCTTGCGACTTGTGTTTCGTTCCATGGACGAGGCAGCCCGGAAGAAAGTCGGTCAAACTGCGCCAAGAATCCTTTGTAAAACTCTGGGGATACCCGTCATGCAACAGCAAGATTCACAAGAATTTTGGAAACTACTCTTGCCTGCGCTGCAAATGCCCGCGTTAACTGACCTATATCAAGGTGCCTTTGAAGACTACATTGTTGCGTTGGACGGGTCCGGTAGAGAGAAACGACGAGAGGAACCTTTTCTGGATCTGTCGTTGGATGTCAAAGAAAGAACCATTGTGGCGTCGTTGCAAGAATCGTTTGGCAAGCCAGAACTCTTGAGTGAAGCCGAGGGCAACGGCTGGCGACCAGAAAAAGGAGCCGACAAGGTGGACGCTCACAAAGGATCGTTGCTCAAAGCACAAGGTCTACCATCCATTCTTCAGCTGCACTTGAAGCGCTTCAATTACGATTGGAATACGGATACGACTTCAAAGTTGAACGATTCATTCATGTTCCCCGAGGTGTTGGACCTTTCTACTTTATGTAAGGATGCAACTAAAGACGAAACAGAAGGGACCATCTACGACCTACAGGGAGTGGTAGTCCACATTGGAGAGTGCGGGGCGGGACACTATTACTCTTATGTTCGACCCGATATTCGCGAAAGTGTATGGTATCGATTCAATGATCACGTAGTGACTCCGGTCGAGTTTGACGAAGTAGTTGCCGACTGTTTCGGGGGAGCTACGCCTACCACGCCGCAAACAAAAAAGGGTGGACTCCTCGGCCGCATTCGAAGGGCTCTGCAAGGTAGCTCTTATGGATACGGTGGTTCGACGAGCAATGCCTATGTCGTGCAGTATGTTAAGCGCTCCGACATTCCGATCTTGTTTGATGACGAGTAGTAAAGCTGAGACGGGATTCTAAACGTTGGCCTGGAAGATTGCCGGTAGCTCCTCTTCTCCTTGCGGGTAAACAGCCTTTGCTATCCGCAGCATGTCTTCCGCGAGCGGTGCAACAAATACCATATGCTGACCAGTGGCGGGGTGGTCAATTTCGAGCCTGTAAGCATGCAGCAATGGTCGCGCAATTTCATGCGTCTTTGATAGGCGCTTGTTCCAATCTTGTAATCCATAGACATCATCACCATAGACTGGAGTGTGACGGTCCTGCAAATGGACACGAATCTGATGGGTTCGTCCTGTTTCGATTCGAACTTGAACAAGGCTCAGCTTGCCGTCAAAGGCGATAGTATCCACATAGGATAATGCTCGCCGTCCAGCCTGTGAAGTAGTTCTATCGTCGACCATTCTACTACCAGGCGACAGTCGACGGCTGTCTTTTTGGTGCGGGTCAGGAACCACTCGCATACGTTGGCGGTGAATTGGGTGACGTCCAATTGGTTTGTCAATCTTCACTCGCTTCCCAGGGTTGCCAACAGTAATAGTAAGATAAGTCTTCTTCACTTTACGAGAGGCAAACGCTTCCGAAAGAGTGGCCAAAGCGTGCGTCGTTTTGGCAACGATAAGGACACCCGTAGTTCCCTTGTCGAGTCGGTGCACGATACCTGGGCGAAACGACACTGTCTCGCTGTCCGTTCCGTCAACATCGATATTGTTGGCGCTCTCAGTCTTGATCTTTCCTTCGGTATCCACAAAGTCCCCTGTTCCCATGGGGCTTTTCGACAAGTAGAAAGCAAGAGCGTTGACAACGGTGCCTTCCCAGTTTCCAGCGGCAGGATGTACAACCATGTTGGCGGCTTTGTTCAAGACAATCATGTGTTCGTCTTCAAATATGATATCTAGTGAAATATCTTGAGCCACAATCTCGGTCACTCGTTCCTCGCGAGGAAATGAAACCTCGAGTTGCTGTCCGGCTTCGACCTTGAAGGACTTGCGGTAAATCACGCTGTTGTCGTTCGAGAGGCGTACACATCCATCGAGAACAAGTTTTCCACAAAAGGAGCGAGACAGCTCTGGTTCCAGTGCAACGATCACTGCATCAATTCTTTTGTTATTCAGCTCTGTCGGAACAGTATAGGTTTTCACTTCGGTTGTTGATGATGCGTCGACTTCAGTATCAATATCTTCGTCGTCGTCGAGCTCAAATTCGTCACCAACCGGGGATTCTTCCAGGTCAAGCTGGGCTTCGTAAGCCTCAATAGCTTGTAGATCCATACTAGAGGTAGGTAGAGGCTTGGCCCAGCTTGTCGTCTTGGGTACACCCCGGCGGCTACAGTAGTGGCTTGGTGCCACAGTAAACGAGTCCACACTACTCGGTTTCAGAAATGCTTCCAGCAGGAAAGCGATGATTGGGAAGAAGGCCATGCTGATACCTTAGCCTCCGGACGTCTTAGCTTGGACAATGCGGGTAAGAGAGACGGTAAGAGGTTGATGCGTGATGCGTGGGCACGGGGATGTGTTTCGCAGATTTTGCAGATGAGATCTGCCAAAGAACAAATGAAAGGCTCTTGGTCTTTCACGGCCTAGCGGGACAGAAAAATATCAATTTCGGTTTCGCTTCTCCTGCCTCTCTCCTCTCAATTTCTCGTTTGTCTCTCTGCGTTGTTGCCATGGCCCTTATCGCCACCTTCAAGCCCAAACGACAAAGCCATCACTGGACATGTCTCTATCCGCAGAGATCCCAGTCGAGTTCTTGCCAAAGCAAGCAATTAATGATGATGATTTTTTAAGTTTCGGGAATCTGTTTGACGACGCCGACGATGTTGCTGTCACCGATCAAGACGGAGACGAAGCAACCCAAGAGGTGACGATTGCGCAGCATACTTATCGTCTCCAGACACCGCCCGACGTTGGAACTCTCTTTGCGCACCAAGTTTGGAGCGGCTCAAAATTTCTTGCTGATTTCCTGGCGTCACACGCGGAAGAGTACGTTCAAGGAAAACGCACGGTCGAATTTGGTGCTGGCACGGCGCTTCCTTCGCTAGTGGCATTGTCGGCAGGCAGTCAACTCTCGGTCATTACCGACTATCCAGACGAAACTGTTTTGCAGGCAATCAAAGAGACGGTCGGTTACAACTGGATCAGTTGCGGTGAGCCTCTACTAGGACGTGTTGCAGTGGTTGGCCACGAATGGGGAACCGATACCGATGCAGTCTTTCAAGCAGCAAGTAAGACTCTGGGCACCACTTCTACGGATAGGGACAACGAGAGTGATGACCTTCGCTTCAATCTAGCAATATTTTCCGAATGTCTGTGGATGCATCGGACTCATGCAGCTTTGGCTCAATCTCTTTCGCAACTCTTGTCCCAAGAGAGCTATGCGATTGCAACGTATGCGCACCACGTTCCCGGTTGCGAGGAGAAAGATGATGCTTTCTTTAGCCTCTGCAAAGACTATAACTTCTTTGTGGTTCACGAAGAGTCTCAGGAGATGGCCTACATGTGGGATAGTGGCAAGACGACTGTCGTGCACCTTAAAATTTTGCGTCGAAGTGATAGAAACAGTAACATAGCGCTATTATAGAAGGCTATATGTCGACTACTATTTCTTTATACCCTTCGGTCCCAGAAGCAACATACTAAAGCTTTATTCAAAGATGTTGATAAGATCGAATGGACTGGGTCTTGGTTCCGTCATGCATCCAATCAGCACAATGGTCGGAGCAAAGCCCCAAAGCAGCAGCGTTTTGGTCTTTTGAAATACAAAGTCGATATCCATACACTTTGCCGCAATGGCCGGTAGCTTGGAAAGGCTATTCTTGGAGGAGCGTCTTCGTGGAACGGGCATTCTGTGGTATATATCTGCGAACGTGGAGTATGGGATTGAAAAATAAGCGTGAGTTTGATGTTGTTGAGTTGAAACTCAACTGATTGCGATACGCAGCCCTTCGAAACTCTGTCCACACTCACTTGTAGCTTATATTATGTAAGGGGCTCTTTAGAAACAACGACAGTGGTACAACAGTCCCAGAGAAGTGAAAAGAGACGACGGTCATGGTGACGACTGACGTTTATCGATAGGTTATGAGTCAATGCGTAGCTCTTTGTCTCTTTTCGTCGAAATTACTAGCACCCAATAGCTAGAGTAGCTACCGGTACTCTTACCGGTAGTACACTAGACAATATCGACAGCTTAGCGCGATCACAGTCGAGAGTCCCTAACTACCTCTTTACCGCGAACACAGTCTTCTATGCAAGACTAAACACTCTAAAAGCAAGTTTAGTCGAGTCTTACAGCCCATGAAATAAACAAGCTCCAATAGTTACTAATATTCAGATACTACCAGAGCAGCCGCAACGTCCTACAAGCTTGCGAGTAGCCTTGCACCACGGCAAAAAGGACCATGTCGTGTACAGAATACGGGCGACGGCACATCTAACTTCGCTTCAATGGATTTTCATCTTCGGGGATCTGGTACGCGATCCATGCCCGTGTGCCCACAAGGGGAGGCAACCCTTTCTTGGCGCGCAATTCGTTAATGTCCTCGACCAAACTCTTTTCGTACTTTGGCAACCAGTTACCCACAGCAGCGCCAATGGTGAAGTAGGTTGCATGAAGCCAAGGCTCTTTACGTATAATAGCGAGAGGCAAGATATGCAAGGTTAGTGAGTGCCTGGAGGATTGAGGCTCGACTCTTGCGGCAGATTCAAAAAGACATTTTTCGTACCTCGCGACAGCGGAATCTTTCGAATCGCGTTGGAAAACATTTGAATGCCGAAACCGACGGTCCCACCCATCATGGCAGCCGTGAAACCCATTGTTAAGTGTGGAAAGAGAGAGAGAGAGACTCCAACAACAGAGGGGGGATATGACAGCAACAGCAACAAGGTCCAAAAACGTCGTCTTGATCCTTCTCCTGCCTTTCGGACGACCGACGGACATATAGTGACGTGGTACTTATTCGAGACTGAATGAATGAATCGAATCCGGGACTGAAATTCCCTGAGCGATGATCGAAGCATCGACCATGAGAAAGCTGCCGTCGCTGCCGCAATAACCGATCGCGCACTTCCGCATGATTCACAATGCCGACATTCATGGACGTAGAAGTATCAGACGAAGAGAATGGTGGAGAGACGGCGCGCCTGTCCGACATGGCGTGGATGTCTCGCGAGTTTCACAACACTGGCGATAAAAATCACAACCATATCGACATTGCCGACGAGAGCACTCTGTCAGGATCCTTTCTAACAGCCGCTTTGGACGATATGCGCCAAGCCGAGAGAATCAACAGAAAAAAGTACGATGAAGTAGACGCGTGTGATGTTACTTTGAGTCAAAAGAGTACCGAAGAGATTACCAATGTCTCGAGAAAATTCGAACCATCAATTGCAGCCGATGATGATGATGATGCAACCTGTAGTACCATTCTCGTAGACGATAAGGACGACAACTCTCTCGCCTATCCCTCCTCCGTTCGAATACCATTACAGGAAATCCAGAGAAACCAGGACCAAAAGATGGGTCCCAACGAGCAGAAGTACCGCCAGCACTATCACAGCGTTGTATCCAACAAAATCCAAGACTTTTCTCGCCAACAGTCACAACTTCGAAACTATGCCAGCATGCCAACTCCACAAAAGCAACACGAACAACAACGAGTCATGCACCTATTAGAACGGTTGGGAATCTCTAGTAGCCGAGGAGGTACCGCAACCGCAGCATCCCTGGACGACGACGACGACCAAACCGTCACCAGCTGGGAAGCCTCGTTGCAGCCAAGAAAGGCGGCTTCCTCAACAGCAGCAGCACAAACGGCCGACCACTACCAGTCTTCCTCCTTTGACATGGCCAACAACGACACCGTGGACGAGTTGATGGCGTTGTATTCTCGCAATGCAGATGATGATGACGAATCTGTGGAAGAGGCGGATACTTCAATGGTATTACTTTCTCCACGAGCTGCTGCTGCCGCCCATTCACCGCCCATTGCCATGGACACTTCCATGGACACTTCCATGGCCATTAATCGTCCAAGCCATTATCACCCGCATGCTCAGCTTTGTCGAACGACCACATCGGCAGCAGTAGCAGCAGCAGTCGCGAGTGTTCTTAGCACTCCGGCCTATGACTCAGACTCGTCCACGCCGTCCATTGAGCTACCACGCGCCGCTCGTCCCTTTGAGTCTCCTGACGCGGTTGCCTACGCCCGTCATAGGAAGCGCCTGGCAACCACGAGTGGTAAGAAAGGCGCCGATGTCGCCCGGCGGGCACGACCAGGTGACAGCTGTTCCGTATCGTCGTTTGATTCCACAACGGAAAACAACACGACCATGGACTCTCCGTCGGCAGCCACGATGCTGGAATCCTCGATTCGAGGGCTTTCGTTGGCGCCCGAAAAGATCTTTACAGCATCCCAGTCGCCAATCCTAATGGACGATCGCGATAGTTGCTCCTCGGACGACTTTTGTCAGCCCATCGTTTCGTTTGGCGACGATGCTAATGACGAAAGCACGGATGAAAACTTTGAGTCGCAAGTGTTACTGCCAACTGCTACAGCGAGTACCATTGAATCCACGAACGATACCACCCGAGAGAGAAAGGTACACTGGGACTGGGACACAGCAGGAAACGTCGGCATGAAGAGTGGAGCCACCTTTCACCTGAAGCCCTTGCAAACCAAACTGCTGGTTCAAAACACGCATCGCCACACCACCACCACTGCCTTTCCCGATCCTCTCGAGTTTTACCAAGGTCGGTTCGGCCAAAAGCTAGCTCGAGTGTTTAAGTGGTTGCTTCGTCGAGACGAGTCGTTGGCACGATGCAGTGGTATTTTGTTTTCGTTGGCGGAACGGCCAATCTTTGACTTGGTATTGAAACTTGTACTGGAAGCGGCAGTGGCAGAGCCAAATAGCGACCACCAGTCGCAGGGTAGCCAGAGCGCATCACAAGCCAATGAGGGTCTTGCCGGAAACACATTGATTGTTGCTAGAAGCAAAGAGGATCTGGAAGCATGGGCACAGACACTTCGCGAAGGATGTTCCTTATCCGTCTTGAATCATGCCACACTTCCCATGAAACAACGAAAAACGCAGCACTCTGCCAAGACATGCGCTACCTTTGATATTGTATTGACAACCTTTGATGCCATGAAAGCATCGGATGTTACCCTCGTTTTGGATGAAAACGGGTTTGCTCTTGCCAAGAATGTCGCCGCCGAAGGAGGCTGGTTTACCAGCCGTAGCGCATCGCAGTCGTCCACAGTTCACCAAAACAAGCAGCTGAGCGTGCTCCATCAGTTGGCCTGGCGTCGGGTAGTGTTTGTCGATGTGCTTGGTCAAAAGTGTTTCCTTGCCAAGCATCAAACCGCTAGAGCGGAGGCTGCGAGAGTCCTCAATGCAAGAGCCAGGTACGTTGGGCTATACTGCTTTCGCAGGAAGCAAGCCATAACCAGTATTGTCTTACCGTGTTTCCTTAACTTCCTGGACAGATTCATTTTCTTTGTCGAGAGCACGGGCAAGGAAAGTGCTTTGACAGCGCTGACAAAAAGTCACAAGAAGGCGTTGCAATCGGTGGCTTCCGTCCTTCGTCTAGAGACACACGACGCAGACGAAACCCTCGTTACGGACGTTATGCTCGACTTTTGTGACGAAGTAGCATAGACTTATCCAACATTGTTCGTTCATAGTAATTCTGTTTATTTGCTTTCGAATTTAAAGCCTTAACTTAGGCAGCAGGCGCTTTAACAGCGCTGACGAAAAGTCACAAGAAGGGGTTGCAATCGGTGGCATCCGTCCTTCGTCTAGGGCCCACGACGCAGAAGAAACCCTCGTTACGGACATTATGCTCGACTTTTGTGACGAAGTAGCATGGTCTAACCCAACTTCATTCGTTCATAGTAATGCTGTTTATTTGCTTCCGAATTTAAAGCTTTAACTTAGGCAGCAGGCGCAGCGGATGCAAAACCAGCGGCGTACAGCTTGAGCCCAGTGACAGACACACAACTAGTAGACACACCAGCGCGACGGAGCGTTCTTGATGCTTCGTTGAAAGCTTCCATCATTGCCGAGGTATTCCCCTTTTCAAGCTGAATGTTTCCGATTTCGGTGAGTGTCCTCGCAATAGTGGACGGGTCGTCCTTTCCAAGTAGGCTTCTCTCGATGGTAAGAGTGTCATTGAAGCACTCGAGGGCTTTGTCGATGTCTCCTTGGGCCCTGTAAACTTCTCCGAGTTTAAATAAGGTCAATGATACATCACGAGGACTGCCTCTCAGAACGAGCTTCTCAACACGAAGCGTTTCCTGGAAGCATTCCAAGGCCTCCTTGTAGTTTCCTTGTAGTTGATGGCACAAACCAATGTTGTACAGACTAAAACTAACGTCGCGATGGTCACGTCCCAGCTTGGTAAATCGAATGCGAAGCGACTCGGTAAAGAGCTGGATCGCAGTCGATACCATGTTCCTTCGGTAGAAAATAGTACCAATAAATGTCAAAGTTGCAGACACATCCAAGTGATCGTCACCGAGAACAACCCTGCGCATAACCAGTGCTTTCTGCAGATGCTTCAAAGCTAAGTCCGACTCCCCCCGTTGGTCGTGAATGAGACCGACGACACTCAACGTACTGGCAACCTCAGCACTCATTTCTCCGTGTCGGCTCTTCTGGAGTTCCATGGCCTTCGTGTATAGACGGATGGCACGACGAAAGTCCGACTGCTGACGGTAGATCTCGCCAATGTTGCTGAGTGTCACAATAATGTTCGGGTGCGTCTTCTCCAACAGCTTTCGTTCAACGCGAAGACCCTTCTTGTACACCTTGAGGGCGGCATCAAAGTCCTCTTGCTCAAAGTAAAAGTTCCCGATGCGGTTCAGAATCATGGCCACTTCAGAGTGATACTCTCCGAGTGCCGACTTGCCAACCTTAAGACTTTCTTGATAAAATTCTAGCGCCTTAACGAATTCCTTTCGCTCCTGATAGATCTGGGCGATGCCACTGAGTACGACAGCAATGTCTCTGTGGCTCTTGCAAAACTTGACCGAAGCCACGCGAAGGAAGACATGGTAAAGCGCAAGTGCTCGGTTGAACTGACCGAGCTGATGAAGGCTCTGGCCGGTGTTGAAGGCAGTAGCAGCATAGTCAATGTTATCGTGTCCAAGCTGTCGACCGCGAATCGCGAGAGACTTTTCGTAGTACGCAAGCGCCGACACAAAGTCTTCCCTCTGCACCATGACACGACCCAAGTTGTTGAGTGTTGTGGCCACCATTGCCGAGCCTGGGCCCAGCTTGCTACTCAGGATACGAAGAGATCCGTCAAAGTACTCCATAGACTTGGTCGAGTCGTCAGTCGCTGAATGGTAGTGAAGAACGCCCAAGCAGTTGAGAGTGATACCCACAGACAGGTCGTCACCCCCCTTAAGGTGTCGGCAGTGGGTCAGTGCGACGTCGTACGCAGCGATTGCCTCCTTGATGTTACCCTGTCGATAAGCAACTTGACCGATATTGTGAAGAATGGGAACGATCACTGGGCACGAAATTACGGTAGCGAGACCCATCTCCAGGCTCCCCTGAAGCACAAAGGAATGAAGCGCGAGGTGGTAGAACTTGTAAGCACCATCATGGTCTTCAAGCTTTCGTCGTGCCTGCCCAGCGTTGAAAAGAAGAGTTGCTTCAACCGAGAGAGGATGATCGGTGAAGTGAATCGTTTCCACGGAGGAATAAGCCTTCATTCCTTCGTCAAAGTCAATACGTTGGTAAATATAACTTGACGTTGGTAGCTCTTTCTTGCTCGCAGCGCTCTCATCGTCGGCTTGCTGTTGGTCTTTCGAAGTAAGAAAGTCCTGATGCCGGATGGTTACTGCCTCTTGAAAGAGCCTGGATGCACTGGTAAAGTCCCCTTGATTGAAGATGGCGACGGCAATGTTATTGGTCTCGATAACCTTCATGTTGTTCGTTACGAGGAGCGCGGAAGGTGCGACTTCGAGACGACGACGCTTCGACGGGTTATTTGCGGCTGCAGCATTGTCCATCTTTACCGGAATACACCGGACTAGCGACTTCTTTTTCCCTTGCAAGTGGTTGGAGGTGCTCATGTTATTACAGTGGTTCCCTGTGAGAAAGTATGATGAACGAGTGAAAGACGAAGCGAACAGATTCATAAAAATGGCTGGGAACGGACATTTTGGCTCGTTCTCTGGACTACCGTACTTCAATAACGCTTACGTGGTTTTTTTCTCTCGAGGCTGTCTGTTCTTTGCCTTCTGCTGACGTCAGAAGGGTCCCTCCTCGAGACCCTTTCCATGGCATAAGTACAAGGCATTAATCAACCCCGCAGGGATATCAGACCCAAACCTATCCCTACCCCTAAACAGAACCGTAACAGAATCCCAAAGAACAAGGGTCATTTCTATTCATCTATGCCCCTGGCAACGTGCCAGGGGCATAGATGGATAGAGAATAGAGGGTCATGCTGTATGTGTGCTGTGTAGTTTGCGGTTTGGGGGTTGGGTTATTCGTGGGTTCGCGTTTAGGCATGAAAATATCATCAAACCCGACATAAAAGCAACTTCAATGCGCCCAATTAATATAACCCTACACGCGCAGAAACGAAGCAACGAACGGCATCTCTTTTATCGGCCCGTACCTGGTTGCTAGCATAGCAAGCAGCGACAGAAACCCAGAGAACAAGGGGTCATTTTAATTCATCCCAGCGAGCGGAGATGACTTCGCGTTTTGACATACAGTCATATTATGTCTATAATATCTTCTTAATGATTCGATTCTAGTATAAAATAATATCATCAACCCCGGCGACGGCCAGGAGTACATAATACTTTCTGTATACAGTATTACAGATATACTGTACAGTGGTACGGTAGCGGTACGAACGCTGCAAGCAACTTCAATGCGCCCAATTATGGAACCACAGACTCGGAGAAACGAAGAATGAACGAATGATATGGGGTTGAGATCGAGGGCGCATAACCGGTTCCCAACCCTCTTTTATTTAGCAATTCAATACGCCAGTGGAGTAGTACGGCGCGGTAGCTTTGGTAGGAACACTCTAACTCCTTTAACTGCAGGCACAGGATCATCGATTTTGACAATCCTAGATTTCTATACGCATCGGCCCAATTATGAGCGTAGATTGATGCGTACGTAGCGGATTTGGCCTCTGGAGAGAGTCGCTAGTACGGTAAGTCCCCCCTACTACTAGGAAGGTACCTGGAGGAGGTCTGCATTATTCGCTTTTGCTTGAGATATCTATTAGACCGAGATATTTTCTGTATAATTAGCTAGAGTAGCTAGCCACTGTAGAAAGCTCCTAACTGGTACAACATACCTTCGTTTTATTTAGTAAATGGAAACGAGGTAAATTTAAGCTCTTTCACAGAACCCGCGTGAACTTAACGCTTTTAACGGAAAACAGAGTCCAGTGGATCTTCAGGTACAACAAGTTGCGACTTGTAAACCTTTCGCTGGTCTTTCGCCTCCTTTCGATCCTCATAGCTTCGCTTGGATCTTCGCTCCACAGCCCGTAGCTTATTAGGTGATTCAAAGTCCGGATTTTGGAACAAGGTCTGACCACCAAAGGGGCCTCGAAAGATTCGAATAGGATTCAACACGAAACGCGGACCGATCTCCACAAGAGACGTGGCCTCGGTTGCCCCGGACTGCTTCTTCACCGTGTGAGCCTCGAGAGCATTGGTTGGTTGCTGCTCCACTATCTGATAGTTACGAACCCAGATCTGAAACAGAGAAAGAGATAAACGTTAGAGATTGGCGGAGGTAACATAAATAATGGCAGTGGCAGGCCGTTCACAGTGTCTCATTCCATCGTAGTCTAAGTGATTGTTTTGTACTCATCCCTTTCGGTCGGACATACGCTCATCATTTTAAATCATAGACACATGCAGCCAGCCACCAAATGTATCATTGTGTTACGTACCCGCTTGTCCGCGTAGTAAAATGACATGACGCGATCGATAAAGGGTTTGCTCTTTGGATGACCACGCGGAGTACCAAAAGTATCAACAAAGAGTTCCTTGAGTAGCTGAAGATGATCAAGCTTGTCAAAGTTCGAGTCAAAAGTCAGCAGAGGTCTGCTGCCCTTCATGCAGTTGCCTGTTAATCGCAGTTCGTCCATGGTGTGAACGTTTGTAACATGGAACTTGACGGTCGGTCCCGGAGACTGACCACCAATGTGTCCAAGCCACATATAGCAATCCTTGCGCTTTCGACATTCCAAGAAGAGAACAGTATTACAGCTCCGCATTTCTGCAATATCATTGACGGCACGGCCCATACCATCGTTGCCTGGATCGAGCTTGGACTCTCTCTTGTGGTGTGGCATGAGAGTGCGTAGATCTTCCAGCAAATGTCGATAACGAGCGGTAACACCGCGTGAGCAAAGAACGAGGCATCGTTGTTTGTTCCGGTAACGACCATCGCTGATAGTGAGTGGTACGCCAGCGTCCGAGTCGTCACCTTTCGCTTGTGCGCTCTTTTCTGTAGAATCCCCGGCGTCGGCGGCAATCTCAATTTCGTTGTTCGAGTTACCTTTAGCTTGCATACCAGAAGCTACGGCGTCCTCCGTGGATTGCGCACGTTTCATGCTCCGTCCCTTTGTCATCTTGCTCTTCAATCGACTGTCGATCTGCTCTCTTTGCTTCCTCTATCGTATTGTTAGGCAACGAAAAAGTGAATAGATATCAGTGGTGTGAAACGAATAAACATAAACACGAATATATTTGCTTGGCGCTCGAGAAATCAGGTTATCGGCACAGGACTCTCGCGAAAGAGAAAAACGTCGAACCATCGACGGATTGACCGCAATGGATACGTAGATAGAGTGGTCGGCGTCTTTCATTCCGATTTTACGGGTAAGAGATACTAGATTGTTAACTATTCGATTACTGTAGCGACAACAGAGTAGAGACGAGAGACCCATCGGTACAATCAAAGAGCATTATACGTGGCCAACGGTACAGTCTTTTCCATATCCGTTTCCCATGTCGGCATCTAGCGGCACCAGTTCGGGGCCATCGGCGGTGGCAAACCAGTACCCTGGACCTAAGCAGCACCTGGGACCGAACGAATGGGTCAAGTCATACTACTACGAATTTGCGACCTCTCCAACCTTGCAACCGTTGGACTCGACTCATCCCAAGAGCAATGCTCGTATACTCACAGTCTTCAATCACCATCACCATCTGGTCGCCTACTAGGACCCAGCTTTCGGCTCTCAGTTACTGCAGCCTTGCTCTCAGTTACTGCAGCCTTGGCTTGCACATCGATCACTGAACCAGCGCTTCCACTGCCAGGACCGTATCTTCCCACTTGCAACAGCCTCGCCGGTGCGGAGTCGGCAAAAAAGGCGTCAACGACCCAGCAAATAGTCGCGAGGGGTAACACGTCGGTAAACGGCAGTATTTCTTCGGCAAACTCCAAGACGAACAAGATATTACTTCCATATAGTGATCTCAAGGCATAACCTGCAATGGGTGCCCAGATTACATCCGTTATTTCCCCAACGAATGGAACGAGCTCGGATGAAGATCCAACGACGTCAATGGCAATACAGAAGACGAGCTTGACGAAATCCGGTTGCGCAATGTATGCTACAGAAGATGGTGACGGCGGAACCTTTAGCTTGCGAGGCCTGTCTTCGTCAAAGAGCTTCTTGGATACAAAGTCGGTCACGCTGCCAATTTGGTTGGCCGCAAAAGAAGATAAGATCGCAAAGGCCAGGACGGCCAGGACTTGCCCAATAATGACGGACAATAGCTTAGCCTTCAGACCCGTCCAAAAGACACTGGAAACCACCACTGGATCGATAATTCCGCTCCCATCAAATACTTCTACGGCAGTAGTGAGCATGCTGCTGTGAAGAGAACTGATGCCAACAAAGTCCACTGGAAGCGCATGCTGTCGTGTGAAGGTTGTCCTTTCGATTTTTCGATCCAACGAAGGAATAACAAAGGCGCTAGCTCGGCATATTCCCTGTAAGAGAGTCCAGAGACCTACCCAGAAGGGGATTCTTCTCGTGATTGTACGGCCAACACCGCGTGGTGTGGCGCTCATGGTCAAGTCGTTTTGATAGCGGCGTCGGAATACCGGTAAGTCGGAATGAAACTGATGGCATCGTCCTCTGCTGTTTTGGCGCGAAATAGCAGGTCGGGCGCCAGCATCGGCTATGTTATTTCTCTAGTAGCATTTATCCGATACCTAACAGTACTCGTACCAGTAGCGTAGTTCTCTACGTCGTGGATAGGTCCCAGGTACCAGTATGCTGTTCTTGCTCGCAACTCGCAACCACCGGCTACGATAACACTGGACCCATCGGTTGGAATTAGGCACTCTGAAATGAGATATGTAGCACCAACAACAATGGAATGAGCGACGACCACTAGTTTTAAGATGTTAGCGGCCGATGCAATTACGCGTGGCACGGAAAAAAAATCGATACTTCGAGACATCGTACATATCTAGCTAGCGTGTTTGGTGTTTGGTGTACCGGTACACTATTACACTATGTAATGGAGTCACAGCGTCTCTGCTGTCAGTTACATCTTCCACTAGAGATACAACAACCAAAAGTTTGCAGGTAGTGTAAGATTGAAACAGCGCAGGTTTTGTTTAATTCGCTATTCTAAATACTAAATATGCTAGACTAAAGCCAAAATATGAATGCCCAAGCTTCGAATACAGATCCAAACGCGATTTACGCACACAAGTATTTCTCGTCGTCCTCGACGTCGTCGACAATGATGGCATCCTCGACAACCAAACTGATTGTGGCGTTATCCAACGTGACCTGTGTCTGTGCAAGCGCGGCCCAATTCTTCAGGCTACTCCCGATCCGGAAAATCATCTGCGTAAAGACGAGCCAAATACCTTCGAGAAGTGCATCAACTAGCCCAGCTACCGCCCAGAATATGTTCGTTGCCTGGGCTCCCCCACAAAGGGCGATGGTCGCGTCACCACCTACGGTGACTTTCCCTGCGATCTGCAGGATCCAGATGTCATCTACACCGCCGCTGAAGGTGAGACCAGCTGGGATTCCACATTAGAAGACCACTTGTATAGGCCGGGAGCGAGCATCATACGATCAATGTTGCCACCACCGAGTTCAGTCACAATGGTAGCGCTCGCACGACCCGAAGCATAAGTGTACGCGGCCTGCATATCACCGACCGTGACACCCAGAAAGGCATGTGTAGGAGCTACATGGAGGGTGCCGTACACGCTACCATCCACCGATGAGGTTCCCTAGCTTGTCGAGTACGTGTTAGTGGAGTCCGCAACCAGCCCAAAGCCTGTAATAGCAGCCAAGGTGATGGGACTCGTTCCCATGTCGCCCGTAACAACGGAACCGGTTTAGGCATGAAATCGAAATTAACAGCTCTGCCGAGGTCGACACGAAGCATAGCTACCCCAGAGTATCCATAGTCAACAGTCTCGGCAGTGCATTCAGGCGCAGGATAGTTATCGGTTGCTTTCTTACCGGTGCCATGATCCAGCGTGACGGCTGTCTGTGCCATGTGTGCCCCTTCGAAGGTGCAGTAGGCAGCCAGGGTAATCGCCGACCCTGCCAAAAAGGTACCATGGGCATCATGGGTGTAGGTCCCAATCGTTAGTACTGCTGCCGTACCAAGCTAGAGCTATTCGTAAAATAAAAGGACCTTTGTCGCTAACTTTTCACTTTTCACCCCTGTTGGTTTGATATGCACTTGCCACTTGCCACCCCGAGCCAGATACAATTAGGATCCAAGACGATAGACACACTAGTCTAGAGATACGATACTCCGTAAATAATAAAGCAGTTCGTAAAATAATAATCAAGACCTTGCAACAATTATGGAAGAATTAGACCGCGAGTTTTTCGCCCTTCCTGTGGGTTCGCTGTGCGTTTGTCAATCCAAACTAGTCTACGATTAGAGACCGTAGTCGTACTGACTGTAGTCTAGTCCACTATCGGTTTTCGATAAAGACCTTGCAACAATTATGGAAGAATTACATAGAACGCGCGAGCTTTTCACCCTTCCTGTGGCCTCGGTCTGCGTTTGTCAATCCAAACTAGTCTACAATTAGAGACCGTAGTCGTACTTTAGTCTAGTCCACTATCGGGTTTTGATAAAGACCTTGCAACAATTATGGAAGAATTATTTAGACCGCGAGCTTTTCACCCTTCCTGTGGGTTCGGTGTGCGTTTGTCAATCCAAACTAGTCTATGATTAGAGACCGTAGTCGTACTTTAGTCTAGTCCACTATCGGTTTTGATAAAGACCTTGCAACAATTATGGAAGAATTACATAGAACGCGCGAGCTTTACACCCTTCCTTTGGGTTCGGTGTGCGTTTGTCAATCCAAACTAGTCTACGATTAGAGACCGTAGTCGTACTTTAGTCTAGTCCACTATCGGGTTTTGATAAAGACCTTGCGACAATTATGGCAGAATTATTCAGACCGCGACCTTTACACCCTTCCTGTGGGTTCGCGTTTGTCAATCCAAAGTAGGAGTAATGTCCGTAGTTCACTACAGTATCGGTTTTTGAGTACTTTTACTGACGTCATGTATTTCTTTGGGCCTAATTCACCTCGCCGCAGATTCTGAATGACCCGGTAGGAGACTTCCTTAACCAGTGGGCTTACTTCGGCATTTCGTCCACGCAAAATGCAAACATAAATCTCAAATTCTTTCACTTGTCTAGTTGCTATTCGTCGCACAGCATTTTCACGAGATTACGATGCACTTTCGCGAGCTTTACACCCTTCCTTTGGGTTCGGTGTGCGTTTGTCAATCCGAACTAGTCTACGAATAGAGACCGTAGTCGTACTTTAGTCTAGTCCACTATCGGGTTTTGATAAAGACCTTGCAACAATTATGGCAGAATTATTTAGACCGCGACCTTTACACCCTTCCTGTGGGTTCGCGTTTGTCAATCCAAAGTAGGAGTAATGTCCGTAGTTCACTCCAGTATAGGTTTTTGAGTACTTTTACTGACGTCATGTATTTCTTTGGGCCTAATCTACCTCGCCGCAGGTTCTGAATGACCCGGTAGGAGACTTCCTCAACCAGTGGGCTTACTTCGGCATTTCGTCCACGCAAAATGCAAACATAAATCTCAAATTCTTTCACTTGTCTAGTTGCTATTCGTCGCACAGCATTTTCACGAGATTACGATGCACTTTCATTTCGCCACCCTGCTCATGCTCCTTTCCTCTGCGTCCGCTTTGGGTCCTGTCGCAGTTGATCTCGGCTCTTCTTGCAATTACACCATCTTAAGTAAATCGGGTGTGACGAACACGGCGGGCCTAACTCGAATTGTTGGCAACGTTGGAACGAGCCCCATCGCTGCGACTGCTCTAACAGGATTTGCGCTTGTGCCTACAAACGCTGGGACCGCGACATCTTCCACAAGCATTTATGTGACCGGCGAACTGACCGGCGCCTCCCACCTGGCCCCAACTCCTGCCACGCTGGGTGCTGCGGTCCTTGACATGCAGGCCGCGTACACCGACGCTATGGGTCGACCAAACCCTGACTTTACAAACTATTACGGGAGCCCTAACACGGGGGGTACCAGTATTGGCGGTCTTACGCTAGCGCCTGGCCTCTACAAGTGGACGACCGTCGTCACTGTCCCCGTAGGTAATACTGTCACCTTCGATGGCCAAGGCGATTCGAATGCTGTCTGGATCCTGCAGATCTCAGGCAACCTCGCCATCTTCACTGACGCGCAGATCCTACTGATTAATGGAGCCCAGGCGAAAAATATCTTCTGGGCAGTAGCTGGGGATATTGCTGTGGGCGTTGATGCCCATGCTGAGGGTATCATGCTCACATATACAATGATTGCCTTGCAGACCAGAAGCTCTTTGAATGGGGCCGCGTATGCGCAGACAGCAGTCACGCTCGATGATGTCAATGTCATAGGAAAGACAGCATGTTCCGCTGCGCCGACTCCTGCTTCAAGAACTACTGCGGAAGAAGAGGAAGTATTGTGTTTTTAAATATCAGAGCTGCTGCTCGCAGCCCATCGTTGGTGCTGGGGAAATATTACATTAAAAAAAGTTGGTTGTTGAAATCATTCCTTTGAGTGTATTAGTGTTGCACAATTTAGGGCTTACAATATGTGAATTGAGTAGTCCACGACAAGGACCGGGTGGCCGAGAGTGGCCCATATTTTGGGTGACAGCGTTTGTCTATCGCGGTGGCCCGAGTTCTACGAGTACCGTACGGGGCAGGCACCGTCAATAGAATGAGCAACTCAATGATTCATTATATTATATACTCTCAGGTTACCCACGGCGGCCCAGACAACACAGCACGATAGCGTATCATAGCGTAATAATGCAATAAAACATACCGGTACAACCATACATCGTTCTATCGCCGTCATCGTTGAAGAGGGAGCCACGATATAGTCGCAAACCATGGTTTCATCCACCGTGGATTGACCACTATGCGACCTATCTTCCTGGTAGCAACAATATAATCGTTAGCATGCGTCGACATTATTGAGTCTTTCGTTCCTCCAATTCAAAGTCTGTCACCGACAGGAAGACAACGGCAGTGCCCGACGGGTCGATTACAGTCCCCACCTCGGCACTTTCGGATCCTGCAGCTGGCGTGTAGACAATATTAAGCGATTCCATAACAGGATTGAGCGAGATACGCTTGCTTTTGCTCTGTAGAAGCAAAACACCCATACAATTGGGTGACGGTGCCATGTAGACCGATTTTTCTGGCTGGGCCGGTTCGAAGGGACTCTTTCCTTTGGAAGGTCGCGCAAATGGATACTCCTGTTCGACAAAACCCAGCTGCTCGTAGAATTTTTTGCTCGTCAGAACGTTGATACAGTTGATAGCGATAAACATGATTGGGTCGGGAGCAATACCGACAATCCCTCTGACAGGAAGGCCTGCTGGTGAAATCACATTGATGAGGCCGTAGGCGTCCAAGATGTTGGCGTTGTTCTTTACCATTTGCGAAATACGGTATCCCGGAACCGCAACTTGCAAGAATGCAATACTATCACCAGGAGCAGCATCGCCGGACCGATAAAGAGGCGACGGGGACTGGGAGTCATAGATAAGGTGGATGGATGCGTGGCCTCCGTAAGTCGCAAATGATGAGGGCGGAATTGAGCAATCGGACGGTACGCTGAGCTTCTCTGGACCATATCCCAACCAAGTTTCTTCCACAGTGCCTTTGACTCGTTTTCGCAGAACCTGAAAGTCAAATGCATCCGTAAAGAACGATATCGTTGAGCGTTGTTGCGATTGGTCCGCCACTCTTATCGTGACGCCCTGAAGGATTGCGTTCGCATCGGCAAGCTCTGGAAGACTTCCCACAGCAGCATTTGCTGGACTCGAAGAGGCTACTAGTAACGACGTGGAAAGTAGAGACGCCTGCGTCAGGAAGGATCGCCTCGAGTCGTCAAACTCGGTTTTACCGTCTCCAGTTGCCAGCGAGATCTTGGCTTTCACCGGTCGAAGGTGGCCATTCGAGACTACACCAAAGGTTTGACATAATCCCAGGAGACCAGCATTTACGACGAATAGTAGCTGGAACTTTGTCATCGTGTTTGGTTTACTACAATACTAAAATGTCTCCCTTTAGCAGTATTGGCTGAGATGTTATTTATGATGTGGATGGAGTGATGTTGATGATGGTGTGTTCACGTGGCATAGCATCGGCATTCATCTTTTGTTGTCTTTTTTTTCGTTCGTTGGCTGACGGACGAAACTCTGCACCCGGAAATGCGGAACATTCTTCTCTACTAGACTAGACTAGTAGACTATCATAGAGAGTGAGTCGTCCTCTTTTCAGTTCCGCTAGCTACAGGTATAATATAGCTCTTCAGCAGTGGCCTTGCTTGTAGCCGGCGACGGTCATTCAAGAATGTAGAGCCTCTTATATGTAGTAGCATTAGTGTTAGCTAGTGCTGACATCTTGCTTTTATTTAATGCCAATCAAGTGACGAGACTCATTGATCCGTAGCACGTTACCGACTGGGATGCTTACGGCCAAGTCCAACGGCGCCCTTGAGCCAAGTACTTTGCTCATACCGTTTAGTAAACGACTCGATCCGTCCTTCTTCAAGTCCAAGACGTTGATGCAGCAGTTTTTCTGCTCCAGGACAGAATATTGAAGAAGTGAATTGTCTTGTAAACATAGAAGGAGAACCTTTAGATAGCCCGAATGGGCGATTGCTGCAATGGATCTACTTTCGCTAGCCGCTGCGTTCTCCACTAACAGTCGCAGCGAATCTTGCACGCGCGAAAGAACCTCTCGTCCACTTTCTCCACCACCGGCCATTCGACGGTCAATATCTCCCGAAGCCCAATTGGCATAGGTCTCAATCATTCCACTTCGCACGTCTACCGCAAGTCGACCTTCGGCAATGGCACCAACATCGATTTCTGCCAGGCTCGGCAGCAACTTGAGGCTCGGTGTCGCTGTTGACAGGAATTCACCGGTCGCCAGCTCTGCCGTCTCCCGCGCCCTTGCCAACGGGGAATAAAAAAACGTACCGGGATAAGTGGCCGCCCGAGATAATGCCTCTCCCAATCGTTGTGCTTGAAACTGCCCCCTCGCATTTATGGATGGGTCGAGTCGAGCGCCCTGGACAAGGCCCAGTCGATTGTTCTCTGTCTGCCCGTGCCGACAAAGGTATATGCGGACGCTATCCGTATCCAGTGAAGGAAGATCAGATAGGCAATCTAGACTGATCATTTCCTTGGCTGATACCGGCTGGAGAGGAAGAACGGCTCCGAGGATGGCCAGTGAACCGAAACCGAGAACTTGTCGTCGAAACGGTCGAACTTCCTCTCCCAGACGTCCAAACAAAGCAGGAGCTCTGATTTTTTGCGAGCCGTATTTCGTCACAATATAGCTATGACATGTCTCCACGGTCACAATGATGACTGCGATCCTCGCGAAAAGGGAACGGCATGCAAGGAAGCCCATGGTGAAACAGAGTGACGCAGTCGAAAGTCTGAAAATTGACGGAGGGAGAAAATTGTTGAACCTGCCGCGTAACCACTTCCGGGTTACACTCAGATCCCGACCACAGACAAGCCGTATCGCCTAGCTCTCATCTCCACCAACGATCTCACACGACT
>Ga0307981_1000818_pt1 | contig 30181 bp, 28 predicted proteins | sample OrgLakmetagen987_FD_201849 | JGI IMG/M metagenome (GOLD analysis project Ga0307981, IMG submission 201849) | Saline water microbial communities from Organic Lake, Antarctica - #987 | ecosystem: Environmental > Aquatic > Non-marine Saline and Alkaline > Saline | place: Antarctica: Organic Lake... | reverse complement strand
TAAAATATGTTGCGAGATGTCGATGGTCATATACCTGCCCTATGTAAAGTTGTCAGAAACCTAACATATCAACAGGTTACTTGATGGTCGGCAGCTTTTCTTACTCAACAAAGCGGAGAAGAGCCATTTCATTTCTCAGAAACTTCAGATCGCAAGAAGCCGGTGCAATCACCGTTGACTGGGTCGTTTTATGTGCCGCCGTGGTGGGACTTGCAGTGTCCCTGGTGCTGAGCACGAAGGATGGTGCTGTCGAACTCGCAGACAGAACCTTGTTGTTCACACCTGGCGATTTCTAAACCACCACACCGCGCGGATCAGGCCAAATGTGCCAAGATTACCGCGCTCGTTCCATATTCAGGTCACAATTCGAGTGCATCCTGAAGGAAGACTTAAGACCAGATCTTTTCTGGTGAAGAATTACATGAGGTAGATGAAATGCGTATGTTATTTGGACTGGTTTTGTTAGCTGGTATCGCATTGGCGGGTGGTGCAGTTTATCTGGCCAAAGACCGGATCGGTGAATATCAGATGGCAAACGCGCAGGCCCAAGCGGCTCTTGCGCAGATTGTCCCCACTGTGAACGTCTTTGTCGCCCAAAAATCACTGAAATACGGCCAGCAGCTCAGACGTGAGGACGTGCGGCAAGTGGCGTGGCCCGAAAACGCAATCCCCGAAGGCACCTTCCTCGAAGAAGCCACATTATTCCCAGCGAACAGCGACGAGCTGCGGGTCGTTCTGCGCGCTATCGAAAAAGACGAAGCGATCATGGCCATCAAGGTGACGGAACCCGGCGAAGACACGGGGCTGACCTCGCGGCTGGAACGCGGCACACGTGCTTTCACAATCAAGGTTGATGTGTCCAGCGGCGTGTCCGGCTTTTTGCGCCCCGGCGACCGCGTTGACGTGTATTGGACGGGCCGCATCGATATGGACGGCGCAGGGCAGCGGGGGTCGAGTGAATTCACCAAACTGATCGAAGCCGGTGTTCAACTGATCGCTATCGACCAAAGCGCTGGTGGCGAACGTAGCGAAGCTGCCATTGCGCGAACCGTAACTGTTGCGGTCAAACCAGACCAAGTTGCCGCACTGGCCCAGGCACAATCCACAGGCAATCTGTCTTTGTCGCTTGTGGGTGCAGGGGATGATACAATCGCCTCCAGCATCCAGGTCGATCAAAGAACCCTGCTGGGCATTCAAAGGGAAACCGTCCAAGCGGAAATCGAAAAGGAAAAGGTCTGTACGATCCGCACCCGCCGTGGTGCAGAGGTGATGGAAATTCCGATCCCTTGTACGAACTGAAGCTGAAAGCCCACACCCCAAAGGCCACACCCCCCTGTGTGGCCTTTTGCGCAAAAGGCACATGTTGCTATTAATCCACAGCCTCGCACCTCATAACCTCATTGAATCTTGCAATAAAAGTGAAAAGCACCCAGAGTGCTACAAACGGCGGGCGCTAAGACCCTATCCAGAGGCGTGATCACAAAGGCAGGTCACATGAAAATCGACAGATTTCTTACAGCGGTCCTTTTCGGGCTGACGCTTAGTGCGATGCCACTCATGATGGCAGTTCCCACCCCGGTGCAGGCTGAAACCTTGCGCGTGGTAAATAAAGGGACAAACCGTACGTTAGAAGTACCGATGAACCGCGCCGTCGTGGTTGAAAGCGATATTCCATTTGCCGAACTTAGCATCGCAAACCCCGGTATTGCTGACATTTCGTCTTTGTCAGACAAAACGATTTATGTCTTGGGAAAGTCACCCGGCCTGACAACTCTGACCCTTCTGGATGCATCAGGACAGCTGATCACGAATGTCGATGTGCGGGTTGCCTCGGACATCTCCGAGTTCAAAGAGCGTCTGCGCCAGATCCTTCCCGGTGAAAACATAGAGGTACGCACGGCAAATGACGGCATCGTCATGTCCGGCATCGTGTCGTCCACGCAGCGTTTACAACGCGCGCTTGACCTGGCCGAAAGATATGCGCCCGAGCGGGTCTCCAATTTAATGAGCGTCGGTGGCATTCAGCAGGTGATGCTGAAAGTCCGGTTTGCTGAAATGCAGCGGTCGGTGTCCAAGTCGCTGAGCGCATCACTGGCCTTGAACGGTCTGGCGGGCAGCAGCCTTGCCCTGAACGGCGGGACCAACACAACCAACACCGCGGGCGCGATTGCCAATTCGCTTGCCGGATCGACGCCTGGCACCAACAGCAATTCCGGTGCCATCCTTTTTGGGTTCAACGCAGGCTCGACCCAAGTGGGTTTGCTGCTTGAAGCGCTCGAGCAAAAGGGGGCCGTGCGGTTCCTCGCAGAACCCAACCTTGTCGCTTTGTCCGGCCAAGAGGCCAAGTTTCTGGCCGGTGGCGAGTACCCTGTGCCTGTGTCGCAGACGGGCGACCGGATTTCGGTTCAGTACAAACCTTTTGGCGTCGAGATGAGCTTTATCCCGCGTGTTGTTGACAAAGATCTTATCAATCTTGAACTCAACGCCGCCGTATCTGCCATTGATCCGACCAACTCGGTCTCATTGGGGAATGGATTCAACATCTCAGCGTTCACCCGCCGCGAGACGTCAACCACGGTCGAGATGCGAGACGGCGAAAGCTTTGCAATTGCGGGGTTGTTGCAAGACGACTTTACCGACAGCTCAAGGCAGTTGCCATGGCTTGGCGATGTGCCCGTGTTGGGTGCCCTGTTTCGCAGCGCCAATTATCAACGCAGGCAATCTGAGCTCGTAATTATTATCACAGCGCATTTGGTCACACCAACGCGCGGCGAAGCCTTGGCATTGCCAACCGACCGGATCAAACCGCCAACGGAAAAAGAGCTTTTCCTTAGCGGCCGGGTGACTGGCGGAACCCAAGCGCCTACCAAAGGCCCGGCTGGTGAAGTGGCCAGACAGGATTTCAGCGGCTCTTATGGTTATGTACTGGATTGATCAGATGAAACGCCGGATCACAAGAAACCGCAGCAATCTCAGTGTTCTTGCATCCCTTGCAGTGCTCGCTGGCTGCGCGCCAAACTCCGATCCCGTTTACACCCAGTTTCACCGCGAAGCAGGGTCACTGACAGACATTGGCACGTTCGGCGATGCAACCTTGAATAACCGGCTCGTTATGACAGGCGAGAAGCAGTACACATTTGATCTGGCAAACCGCTTTGCAGGCGAAGTGCAATCGACGGTCACGTTCGAGTTCAATTCAGCACAGCTGGACGGAAACGCACAGGCTGTTCTGCGTCAGCAGGCAAGTTGGATCCGTCAGTTCCCAGAGGTACGTTTTCGTGTCTATGGGCATACCGATGCTGTTGGATCAAACCGCTATAACAAGGCCCTTGGACTGCGACGCGCGCAGGCAGTTGTGGCCTATCTTACCACGCAAGGCATCAGCCGCAGCCGGTTGGAAGCCGTTGTTTCATTTGGTGAGACCCAACCCCTCGTGGTCAGCCAAGGACGCGAACGCGCGAACCGGCGAACGGTTACGGAAGTAAACGGCTTTGTAGAGCGTCACCCGACAGTGCTGGACGGCAAATATGCCCAGATCATCTACCGTGATTATGTCGCCAGCGCGGTGCCCGTGACCCAGCTTTCAGGCAATGCAACGGCCATCGCACAGTAAAGCCTTTGGTGAAACAGCTTGTCTTACCCTGCAAAATAGCTGGGTTGGCCAAGACGGCCTTAATCCTGCGCAATCTGCGGGGATCGTTTCAAAAGACCAAACAATAGAAGCTTTTTAGCCCCAATCTTGCCCCAGTTAGCTGGGATATTCAGTGCAACAGGACAAATGCGTCTGGCCATTTGGCAGGACGCAGTCGACCCTAAAGAGGGTGGAAGTGGTAATCACCCTTCCCCTTCTTTGAAAAACACTGGGTAACAAGGAAGATTAGGCCATGAGCAGCACCATGCCACAAATCGAAGCGCCTCAGATCGTCGCCTGCACGGTCAGCCGCGACGTTCAGAACTTTGATCTGTTGATCGAAGATATGGAAGACACTTTGGGCGAAAACTGGGGTGACCTTGGTTTTGAAGAGGCGCTGTCATTTTTCACGCAACCTGAATGTCAATCACTTGAGCTGATTGCGTTGGCCTTGGACGCGGAAGACGAAGAAAACCTTGCCTTGATGGGTGAAATCATCATTCAGGCAAAAGCCCAGGACATCAAAGTCATCCTGATTGCCCAAGATATGAGCCCGGTCTCGCTGCATTCGCTGTTACGCCAGGGTGCCGATGAATTCGTCCCCTACCCGCTTCCCGAGGGTGAGTTATCATCTGCCATCGACCGCTTGCGCGCAAAGCCGGTTGAAACACTTGCCCCGCCGCCATCGCAGCCCCGCCAGCTCAAGCCGGGTGCTCAAAAAGATGGGGCGCTGATCGTGGTGCATGGGCTTGCCGGCGGTACAGGTGCGACAACCATGGCCGTTAACCTTGCCTGGGAATTGGCAAATGTCGAGAAAGAGCGGCCCCCAAAAGTCTGCCTCATCGATTTTGACCTTCAGTTTGGCGCAGTCGCAACCTTTCTTGACTTGCCACGGCGCGAGGTCGTCTATGACATGTTGTCTGAAACAGAGACGATGGACGAGGAAAGTTTCGGACAAGCGCTTTTGACCTTCGAAGACAGGCTTCACGTTTTGACCGCCCCTGCTGAGATGCTGCCGCTCGACATTATCACCTCCGATGACGTGAAGCGGATTCTGGATGTGGCGCGAAACCAATTTGACTATGTCGTCGTCGACATGCCATCGACCCTTGTTCAATGGACAGAGGCGGTTCTCAATAACGCCCACGTCTATTTTGCAATGCTTGAGCTGGACATGCGCTGTGCGCAAAACGCTTTGCGTTTCAAGCGCGCATTGCAGTCCGAAGAGTTGCCCGTCGAAAAGCTGCGTTATGTTTTGAACCGCGCCCCAAAGTTTACGGACCTGAACGCAAAAAGCAGGGTCAAACGGATGGCAGAAAGCCTTGCGATTTCGATTGATGTGCATTTGCCAGATGGCGGAAAGCATATCACCCAAGCGAATGACCACGGCACGCCCTTGGCCAGTTCGGCGGCCAAAAACCCGCTGCGCCGCGAATTCGCAAAGCTGGCCGCCTCTATCCATGAATTGATAGCCGACGAAGCCAAAGCCGCCTGAGACCCAAAGCGAAAGCTTAACAAGAAAGTTGTCCGATGTTTTCCAAGTACAAAAAGTCAAACGATGCGACTGCGGCAAAGCAATCTATGCCTGCAAAGGTAACGCAGATAAAGCAGGTTGAGCCAAGCGCCGTGAAGCCCGCATCGATGCGCCGGGCGTCGCAGCCCGCTTCGGTGGCCCCCTTGGACAAAGACCTCAAACGCAAACAGCGGATGAGCGAGATCAAGCTGGAATTGCACCGCGCACTTTTGGACAACCTTAACCTTGCAGCGCTCGAACACGCGACGGAATCGGATCTTCGCCAAGAGATCAACGAAATCTCAGCTGAAATTCTGGCCGAAAAGTCCATTGTTCTGAACCGTGAAGATCGGGTGCAATTGAACTCGGAACTTTATGACGAGGTCACGGGTCTGGGCCCGCTAGAGACCTTGTTGAAAGACGATACGGTCAACGATATTCTGGTTAACGGCCCCCAGCAAATTTTTGTCGAACGCGACGGCAAGCTGCAACTGACCGACATCACCTTCAAGGATGAAAAGCATCTGTTGCGGATTATCGACAAGATCGTGTCGGCTGTTGGCCGGCGCGTTGACGAAAGCAATCCTTATGTCGATGCGCGGCTGAAAGACGGCTCGCGGTTCAACGCGATGGTCCCGCCGATTGCGGTCGACGGGTCACTCGTCTCCATTCGTAAGTTCAAGAAGGACAAGCTTGGGATCGACGATCTGGTGTCCTTCGGGGCGTTCTCCGAAGAGATGGCTGCCTATTTGCAGGCCGCCGTGGCCACACGTCTGAATATCATCGTTTCGGGTGGTACGGGTTCGGGTAAAACGACCACGCTGAACGCGCTTTCGTCGTTTATCGCAAACGATGAACGTATTCTGACCATCGAAGACACCGCCGAACTTCAACTGCAACAGACCCATGTGGGCCGGATGGAAAGTCGCCCGCCCAACGTGGAAGGCAAAGGCGAGGTGTCCCCCCGCGACTGTCTGAAGAACGCGCTTCGGATGCGCCCTGACCGGATTATCGTTGGCGAAACCCGTGGCGAGGAAGTTATCGACATGTTGCAAGCCATGAACACCGGCCACGACGGATCGATGACCACAATCCACGCCAACTCGGCCCGCGACGGGGTCAGCCGTTTGGAAAACATGATCGCCATGGCAGGGATCGAAATGCCTCTCAAAGCGGTACGCTCGCAAATCTCGAGCGCTGTGAACCTGATTGTGCAAGCATCACGTTTGCAAGACGGCTCGCGGCGCATGACCTCGATCACGGAAATCACCGGGATGGAGGGCGACGTTATCTCGATGCAGGAACTCTTCCGCTATCAGCGGGTGGGTCTGACCCCGGAGAATAAAATCATCGGTCACTTCACCGCAACCGGCGTGCGCAGCCACTATTCCGAGCGCTTCAAGATGTGGGGCTATGATCTGCCATCCTCCATCTATGAACCCATTGCAGCGCAGTAAGGACATCCACCATGAGCATTGAACCTATCATCTATGGCCTGATCTTTGTCGGTGTGCTTGCGCTGGTCGAAGGTCTGTATCCGGTGGCATTCGGCAAATCCATCAGCCTTAACAGCCGTGTGAACCGCCGCCTTGAAATGCTGGAAAAAGGCACGCGCCGCGAAGAGGTGTTGGACAAGCTGCGCAAGCAAATGCAGCGGCATATGGATCGGAAATCCGTTCCGATCTATTCGATGCTCGCACAAAAAGCACAAAAAGCGGCCATCGCTTTCACACCCAAGCAGCTGATCATGATCATGGGGGGGCTGTCGGTTGTTGCCTTTTTGGGCCTGACAATCGGCACCTCCACCGAAGCACCGATCCGTGTGGTGATTTCGATCGGGATCGGGATCGGGGCGGTGTACTTCTGGATCTCCGCAAAAGCCAAAAAACGCATGAGCATGATCGAAGAGCAACTGCCCGATGCGGTCGAACTGATGGTTCGGTCCTTGCGGGTTGGCCACCCCTTCAGCAGTGCGATTTCCATTGTTGCAAAAGAAATCCAGGATCCGCTGGCCTCTGAGTTCGGTGTCATCGCTGATGAGGCCGCGTATGGCCGCGACACCGGTGAGGCGCTTAAAGACATGGCAGAACGTCTCGACATGCAAGATTTGCGCTTTCTTGCAGTGGCCGTGACGATCCAGCAGCAATCAGGCGGCAACCTTGCTGAAATTCTTGCAGGATTGGCCAAGGTGATCCGCGCACGTTTCCGTCTTTTCCGCCGCGTGAATGCGATCACCGCCGAGGCGAAGTGGTCCGCCAAGTTTCTGTCGGCGTTTCCCGTCGTTGCGCTGATCGTGATCAAACTTGGCGATCCGCACTACTATGACGAAGTCATGACACACGAGCTGTTCATTCCGGGCTGTATCGCAGTTGTCGTGTTCTTGGGCGCAAATCTAGTGGTCATGCGCAATCTGACCAACATCAAAGTATAAGGGGTTTTTCGGTGGATATTTTTTCGATGATCAACGATATCCTGGGGCCTCTGGGTTGGATCGCCCTGCTGGGTGTCGCGGGTCTGATGATGGTGGGCATGACCATCGTCTTTATGCTGCGCCAGCCAGAGGACCCTTTGGCCAAGCTCAAGCGCAGTGAGTCTGGCGTGGTTGAACGGCCCTCAAGTCAGCGTCTTCGCCAATCCGACCGGAACGAAAAACTGCAAAAGTTCGCAAAGTTTCTTGAGCCAGAGAACCTTGATGAACTCAGCGCCAAAGAACTCATGCTGCGTCAGGCAGGTTATGCGTCGCGCGATGCCGTGCGCTTCTTTCACTTTGCGCAGCTTATCCTTGGTATTCTGGGTCTTGTCATCGGGGTCGTCTATGTTAATTTTCTGGGCGGCGGCGATGGGCTGACCACCCAGAAGATGATGATCTATACCGTCGGCCCGGGTGGCGCGGGCTATTACCTGCCAAAGTACTGGGTCAGCAAGCGCGTCGAAAAACGCAAGGAAGAAATCACACGCGGCTTTCCCGACGCCCTTGATATGATGCTTGTCTGCGTCGAGGCGGGCCAGTCCATGGATCAGTGTATCGTACGGGTCGCCAATGAATTGCGCGCCTCCTATCCCGCTTTGGCAGAAGAATTCGAAGTGGTCGCGTACGAAATGAAGGCCGGCAAGGACAAGATTACCGTTTTGAATGATATGGGTGCGCGGTGTGGCATTCAGGATATTTCATCTTTTGTGACCGTCTTGATTCAATCGGCAGCGTTTGGTACGTCGATTTCAGACGCTCTTCGTGTGTATGCCGAAGAAATGCGTGACAAACGTGTGATGCGCGCAGAAGAGGCCGCAAACAAGTTGCCAACCAAGATGACGCTTGCCACTATGATGCTTACGGTGCCGCCACTCCTGATCATTCTGGTCGCACCGTCGGTGGTAGGCATTACAAGTCTGGGTAAATAAACAAGATGGTGACACTCCAAAGTCTCAGACGTCTTCCGACGTTTGTACTTTGCCTGATAACTTGCACCGGTCTGGCCGCCTGTTCTACGGGCGGCTTTCCGGCCTTTGGGGTATCTCGCACACAGACGAACCCCTTCGCACCGGGAGTAAACCAACGCAAAGATGCGCAAGACGGTGTTGAAGTTGCCCATCGCCTGATGCTTGCGGGTGAATATGAGTTGGCCATCCGTGCCTTCAACCGCGCCGCCTTGGCCACTGAACTGAACGCTGAAATCCTGTCCGGGCTTGGCAGCGCAAACTTGGGTCTGGGGCGCTTGGGCCAAGCGGAAAGACTGCTTCGCGAGGCGGTTGCCAAAGATGACACACAGCCCGAAGTATGGAACAATCTTGGCGTCGTGCTGATGGAACGAGGCAAAATAGCCGAGGCAAATTTAACGTTTCGCAAGGCTTATGCGATGGATAATGGCGAAAGTGACGCAATCCGTGACAATTTACGCTTAGCACTCGCAAAATCAGAAAATCCTGTTAACATCATTTCTCAAGACGATGAATATAAATTGGTGAGGCGCGGGTCAGGGGATTACCTTATTCGACCAACACCATGATCGAGGCAGAACAGTAAAAGGACGCAAAAATGCGCCACCCTATTCTTTTGACCGCCTGCTTCGCAGGCGTCATCGCTGTTGCAGGCTGCGGTGATAAGTCTGGTGAAGATACCGTATGGCGGGCCTTCCAAGACGTGAACGTCATCGATGAATCAAATCTTAACGATGTGATGCTGACGGTTGCCGACCCTGACGAGGCCGTTTCCTACTTTTCGCGCACCGCAAGCGAACAGCCAGATCGCATTGATGTCCAGCGCGGCTTGGCCAAATCCTTGGTCCGCGCCAAACGCAATCAAGAAGCGGCTACCGTCTGGGCCAAAGTCGTCAAGCTGAAAGATGCGACAGCTGACGACAACGTTGATTACGCCGATGCGCTGATCCGATCCGGCGACTGGGCCAAGGCCGAGAAAACCCTGGATTCCGTCCCGCCAACCCATGAAACCTATAACCGCTACCGTCTTGAGGCTATTGTCGCCGACAGCAAACAGGAATGGTCAAAGGCCGACAGTTTTTACGAGATCGCGATAGGCCTGACCACGAAACCAGCGTCTGTCATGAACAATTGGGGCTATTCCAAGCTTTCTCGTGGCGAGTATGAGGCCGCAGAGCGTCTGTTCGGGGATGCAATCCGGCAGGACCCCACATTGTTCACCGCCAAGAACAATCTGGTTCTCGCACGGGGTGCGCAGCGCGAATATACCTTGCCACCAATTGAAATGGACCAGACAGAACGCGCGCAGCTTCTGCATACCCTTGCCCTGTCCGCCATCAAGAAAGGCGACATTCAGACAGGAAAAGGCTTGTTGCAAGACGCGATCAGCACCCACCCTCAACATTTCGAAACAGCTGTCCGATCGCTTCGTGCGCTGGAAAATGCGGGCTGACCGCGGATGTCGATTACCGTCTACGCCTCGCTTTGGTTCTTGCCTTTTGTGATCCCGCTTTGCCTCTATGCGGCCTACACCGACATGGCGACGATGAAGATCACCAACCCCACGGTTCTGGCCCTGGCCGCTGTGTTTTTGGTGATCGGCCCGATTGCCCTGCCGTTCGAGACCTATCTATGGCATATCATGGCCATGGTCGTTGCATTGCTGATTGGCATTGTCTTGAATGCGGCAGGTGCCATGGGTGCCGGAGACGCCAAATTCATCGCTGCAGCAGTGCCGTTCATCGCCTTGGGCGATCTACGTCTGGTGTTGGCCCTGTTTATGGCAACGCTGCTGGCGGCCGCTGTCACGCATCGCGGTGCCAAACACTCACCCATGCGCAAACTGGCACCACAGTGGACAAGCTGGGATCAGAACAAGAAATTCCCGATGGGGCTTGCTCTTGGAACATCGCTTGCCTTTTATTTGATCCTGGGCGCGCTGTTCGGGGCCTGAATTACGCCATATTCAACCCTTAGCCTAAGGCCAAATGAGACTTCTTTAGCTCCAAAGGGTTCCTTGATGAACATGCAAACCTCTGCCGTCATGGCACCACCGCCACCGCGCACCATCGAAGATATGAAGCTGTCGGTCGTGATGATGCGCGATATCATGATCAAGACGATTTACCGCAAGAACGTCTCGATGGTCAGTGAAGTGGCGAGGGCGATTTGCCTGCCGGTACAAGTCACCCAGGAACTGGTTGATATCGCCCGCGAACAGCGCCTGATCGAGGCAACCGGGACCCTCAATGCCAACAATGGCAATGAAATGGGCTATCAGTTGACCGACCTGGGTAAGGCGCGGGCCTTGGATGCGCTGGCACAATCCGAATATTTCGGCCCCATGCCTGTCCCCTTGGAGGTGTATCGCGAGCAGGTCAAACGTCAGTCAGTGCGCAACATGCAAATCACCCGCGCCCAGCTTGAAGGGGCAATGGGGCATCTGGTCTTGCCCGACGCGTTGATCGGCAATCTGGGGCCTGCGGTGTCGGCGGGACGCTCGATCCTGATGTACGGCCCTCCGGGCAACGGAAAATCGAGTATTTCAAACGGCATCCGCGATGCGCTTGGCGATAAGATCTATGTGCCGCGCGCCATTGAGTATGCCTCTCAGGTCATCACAGTATACGACCCCATCGTGCACTCCGCCGCCTCGGACGAGGAACAAGACCCAAACTCCCTGCGCCGCGTGACACGCTATGACAGCCGCTACGTTAAATGCGAACGTCCCACCGTGATTACCGGGGGCGAGCTGTCACTTGATATGCTTGATCTGGTCTACAACCCGACCGCGCGTACCTATCAGGCGCCGCTGCAACTTAAATCCACCGGTGGCATCTTTATCGTAGACGATCTTGGCCGCCAGAAAGAACCGCCCCAAAGCATCGTTAACCGCTGGATTGTACCACTTGAGGAAAGCAAAGACATCCTTGCCTTGCAATCAGGCGAAAAATTCGAGGTGCCATTTGACACGCTGGTGATCTTTTCCACCAACTTCCACCCGAATGAGATCTTCGACCAGGCCGCCTTGCGCAGAATTTTCTTCAAGATCAAGATCGACGGGCCGAACCAGAAAAACTTCCTCAAGATCTTTGCCATGGTCGCGAAAAAGCGCAAAATGCCACTGGATGAAGCCACCTTGATCCATCTGTTGAAGAACAAATACCCCACAATCGACAATACATTCGCGAATTATCAGCCGATCTTTCTGATCGACCAGATCATCGCGATCTGTGAATTCGAAGGAATTCCCTATCGAATGAGCCCCGAATTGATGGATCGGGCATGGGCAAACATGTTTGTCAAAGACGAACATATCGTGAAATGACCCAATGCGTTCGCTAACCGGAATCGCAGGCTGTGGCCGCATGGGTTTCCCTATGGTCGCAGCCCTGCGCGCGGCAGGTCTGCCAGCGCGCGGATACGATGTGGTCCCGATGGACGCGCCCCATATCACCGATGACATTGCTGTTTTCGCCGAAGATCTCACAACACTCATCACCGTGGTGCGCGACATCGACCAAACCGAGGCCGTAATTTTCGGTGATCAGAACTTCAGCGCCATTCCATCCCTGCATCGCATTATCATCTGCTCCACCCTCAGCCCGCGCTATGTCCGCGCCCTGCGCGACCGTATCCCCTCGCATATCACTGTAATTGATGCGCCGATGTCCGGAGCCCAGGTCGCCGCCGAACAAGCCCGCCTGAGCTTCATGCTGGGCGGCGACAGCGATGATATCGCCGCAGCGCAACCCCTGTTCAACGCCATGGGAAAACACTTCCATCACATGGGGGATTTCGGTGCTGGCATGCAGGCCAAGGTGCTCAACAACCTTCTGGCAGCGTCAAACACTGCGATGACGCGGCTGGTGCTGGATTGGGCCGACGAGGCAGGTCTCGACGAGGCAAAGCTGCTGGATCTCATCCACACATCCTCCGGCCAGAACTGGCTGGCATCCGGCTTCAACGACATCGAATTCGCGCGCGACGGCTTTGCCGCAGACAATACCATCGCCATTCTGGTCAAAGATATCGCCAGCGCCCTGGATGCCGCCCCAGCAGATGCGGACACCTCCCTCCCAATCTTGATCCAAGCCACCATAAAATCCCTCAAACACCGCCTCTGACTTCATTTTGCCAGATAAACTCCGGGGGCATGGGGGCTGGCCCCCATTCAAACGCATGCTATCTATACCGCCATGCAGGTTCTTCCCCCCAAATTCACCGAATGGTTCGCGACCAAAGGCTGGGACATTCACCCGCACCAACAAGACATGCTCGACCGCGCAGATGCCCCGGCCCTGCTGCTGATCGCACCTACCGGTGGCGGCAAGACGCTTGCAGGGTTCCTGCCCACCTTGGTTGACCTGGCCGAAAACGACCACAAAGGCCTGCACACCCTTTATATTTCCCCACTCAAGGCGCTGGCCGCCGACATCAAGCGGAACCTCACGACGCCGGTCACAGAAATGGACCTTCTGATCCGGATCGATGACCGCACCGGCGATACGTCCCAAACCCGCAAGCGCCGTCAACGCGCTGATCCACCACATATTCTGCTGACCACTCCTGAAAGCCTCGCGCTGCTAACATCCTACGAGGACGCCCTCCGCATGTTTCAGGGTCTCAAACGTGTGGTGATCGACGAAATCCACGCCCTCGCCGACAGCAAGCGCGGCGATCAACTGATGTTGGCGCTGGCCCGTCTACAAAGCCTCTGCCCAGACCTCAAACGCGTGGGCCTGTCCGCCACCGTCGAAGACCCCGCCGCCATAGCGCATTTCATGGCGCGCCATCCCGATCCCTGCCCGATCCTTCTGGCGGATCCGGGCCCGCCGCCCGATATCCAGATCCTTCACACAACCGAGGCACCCCCTTGGGCCGGTGCCGGGGCGGGCCATGCCATCCCTGCGGTGCTCGAGCAAATCCGTCAACACAACACTACGTTGATCTTCCACAACACCCGCGCCCAGGCCGAGATCTTCTTTCACAAACTCTGGCTCGCCAACGAAGACAGCCTTCCCATCGGCATCCACCATGGCTCGTTGGACCGCACCCAACGCGAAAGGGTCGAAGCTGCCATGGTGCGCGGCGATCTGCGCGCCATTGTCTGTACGGGCAGTCTCGATCTGGGTATCGACTGGGGCGATGTCGATCTGGTCATCCAGATCGGCGCGCCAAAAAACGTCAAACGTCTTGTCCAGCGCATTGGCCGCGCCAACCATCGCTACAATGCACCCTCCAAAGCACTTCTGGTTCCCGCCAACCGCTTCGAAGTCGTCGAATGTGTCGCAGCCCTCGAAGCCGTCCTGGCTGGAGAGCTTGATGGCGACCCGCGCGGGCCCGGCCCCCGCGACGTGCTGTGCCAACATATCCTGATCACCGCATGTGCTGGCCCCTTTGAGGCCGACGCGCTTTATGGTGAAATCACCAGCGCCGGGGCCTACGCCACCCTCAGCCGCGCAGCGTTCGACGCCTGCCTCGATTTCTGCGCCACAGGCGGCTACGCCCTGCGCGCCTATGACCGGTGGCAGCGGTTGTTGTTCAAGGACGGCAAATGGCACCTGCGCGACCCGCGCAGCAGCCAGCGCATCCGAATGAACATCGGCACCATCCAAGACACCGATACACTCAAAGTCCGCATGAAACGCAACCGGGGCGGCAAACCCTTAGGCGAGATCGAGGAAGGCTTTGCCGCGACCCTAACCGCAGGGGATACCTTCTTGATCGGCGGGCAAATCGTCAAATACGAAGGCCTGCGCGACATGACTGTCGAGGTCAGCCGAGATGCCGCGAAAAAGCCCCGCGTCGCGTCATTCATGGGCACAAAATTTGCGACCTCGACCCAGCTTTCTGCCCGCGTGCAACGCATGTTTACGCAAACCAACTGGCCCGAACTGCCACCGCATACGGCCCAATGGCTGGAGCTTCAATGCAAGGTCAGCCAACTGCCGCAACCCGGACGTTTGCTGGTCGAAAGCTTTCCACATGATGGGCGCGAACAAACCGTCATCTACGGCTTTGCAGGCCGCAATGGGCAACAAACCTTGGGCCTCTTGCTGACCAAACGCATGGAGGCGCTCGGTCTTGGGCCTCTTGGTTTCGTCGCGACGGACTATGCGACACTGATCTGGGGGCTAAGTGCGGTCGATGACCCCAAAGCGCTGCTTGATCCATCAACTTTATACGATGGGCTTGATACTTGGCTGGCGGGTAACGCCGTGATGAAGCGGACGTTTCGAGCCTCGGCAACCATTGCCGGGCTGATCGAGCGAAATACACCACAAGCGCGCAAATCCGGACGGCAGGCAACTTTCAGCTCGGATATCTTGTACGATACCTTGCATAAATATGATCCCGACCACCTTCTGCTGGATATCACCCGCGAGGAAGCTTTACGCGGTCTGGTCGATTTTGGCCGGATCGAAGAAATGCTGCACCGGATCAACGGGCGCATAGATCATCGCAAGCTGGCGCGTGTAAGCCCCTTGTCCGCCCCGATGTTTCTGGAAATGGGCCGCGTACCGGTCAAAGGCGACGCGGAAGAACGGCTTTTGGCACAAGAAGCGCAACGCCTGATGGAGGCATCCGGGCTCGCCAACATCACCCCGCCCCCCTCCGATAAACCGCGCTGGCGCGTTGGTTTTTGAAATCCAGCGTTTTACCCGGCTTCCAGACTTGAATTTGAGTATTTAAAAAAGGGTGAAGCCAAAGCGTTCAGGCTTCCTTAACCGAAGACCCTCTAGTCTTGTGGTGCGGTACAGGCTGGAGAGCCGATGACCGTAAAGGGTGAAGGCGTCTTGGTGAGATACAGCAGTAGCTTGCTCAAGACGTCTTCCAATCTTCACCCTTTTAGAAATACTCAATATCCCAGACTTGCCCCGAAACGCATCGCTGGCCTTGCAGCGCGCCCGGCAATGACGCATGAACGAAGCATGAACCTTGGATATGAATTTCAACTCTCAAATGTGCGGCTTCACGCTCTTGGATCTGGCGCGCTTTGGTGGTCGGAACAAAAGGTTCTTTGCGTTTCGGATTTGCACCTGGGAAAGTCTGAACGGATTTCCCGGCGCGGCGGGGCAGCTTTACCGCCATACGAAACTCGCGATACCTTGGCACGGCTTGCGGACGATCTGGAAAAAACAGACGCTCGGTGTGTCGTTTGCCTTGGTGACAGTTTTGATGATCTGAACGCCGCGATGTCCCTGCCCGCGCAAGAGCAGCAATGGATTACCAAATTGCAGGCCGGGCGCCGCTGGATCTGGATCGAAGGAAATCATGATCCGGGGCCTCTTGACCTTGGTGGCAGCCATCTGAACGAGCTGACCCTCGGGCCCCTCACCTTTCGCCACATCGCGGCACCACAAATCCAAGGTGAGATTTGCGGTCATTACCACCCCAAGGCGACCTTGAGCCTTGGCGGGCGCACGATATCGCGGCCAGCGTTCCTGTTTGATAGCGACAAACTGATCATGCCGGCTTTTGGCACCTACACGGGCGGCTTATACAGTTCGTCCGAACCACTCCGATCAATCATGCGCAAAGATGCCTTTGCCATCTTGACCGGCCCTCGGCCTACCGCCATTCCAATGCCACGGTAACAACTACCGTAGCGAAAACATACCGACGCGATGAGGAAAGGGGACCTTGTGGATCAGACGGCAATAGACCGCATACATCAAAGTTTTGCGGCGCAATCCATGATGGCGACCTTGGGCGCGAGAATGGTAGATGTCACGTCAGGGACCGTCAGGATCGAAGCGCCAATTCTGCCCGGCGCACGACAGCAACAAGGCTTTGGACACGCCGGGCTGACCTTTTCAATCGGCGACAGCGCTGCTGGCTATGCAGCTTTGACAAGCCTGCCGCTGGACATGGAAGTCGTCACCGCAGAGATCAAGATTAACCTGCTGGCACCTGCGCGTGGCCAAAAGCTGGTTGCGATTGGGACGGTTGTGAAGCCAGGCAAGCGCTTATGCATCGTCACGGCGGAAGTCTTTGCAATCGACGATGGTCAGAAAAAGCTCATCGCCATACTGCAAGGCACGATGGTTCCTGTACCGGCCTAAATCAAGCCAGCCGCTTGCACTAAAGGCCTCGGCAGCGGCGGGCGGATCCTTCTTCGCCAGTCGTCAGGATCAGAGAGACTCGGCCCCGCTCGCGGCGGTACTTTGATACAGCTCTCAACGCGACCCAATGGGATCGGTGACTGTTCAGTCCGTCTACGCCCTGCAATCTATCCAACCCTATTCCTGCAGTTCAAGAAATACTGTCGCGGCGCGATCGGACGCATGCGGCAAGGGGCTGCTAACCTCAGGTGCGCTTGCGGGGGGGGTGCACCGACCCCTTCATGCCCGCGCGCATCAATGGCTAGGCCGTGAGGCCCTCCGGCTCGGCCAGATCATTGGCGCGGCAGCACGCAGTCACCGTGTTGGCCAGCAAACACGCGATGGTCATCGGCCCCACCCCACCCGGCACAGGCGTGATGGCACCCGCAACCTCTGCGCAACTGTCGAAATCCACATCGCCCACCAGACGGGTCTTTCCCTCGCCGCGCTCTGGCGCATCCAGACGGTTGATGCCAACGTCGATCACCGTGGCTCCGGGCTTGATCCAATCACCTGGCACCATCTCGGGGCGGCCCACGGCTGCGACGACAATATCCGCGCGCCGTACGACATCTGCCAGATCTTTTGTCCGCGAATGGGCGATGGTGACCGTACAGCTGTCGTTCAGCAAAAGCTGCGCCATCGGCTTGCCCACAATATTACTACGCCCGATGATTACGGCATTCAGGCCTGACAAGCTGCCATGGTGGTCGCGCAACATCATCAGACATCCCAGCGGCGTACACGGCACCATCGACTTCTGCCCGGTCCCAAGCAATCCAACATTCGAGATGTGAAAGCCGTCGACATCCTTGGCCGGATCAATCGAGTTGATGACCAGATCCTCGTTCAAATGCTTGGGCAAGGGCAGCTGCACCAAAATACCGTGGATTTCGGGGTCGGCATTCAGATCAGCAATCAATGCTAGCAGATCAGCCTCTGCCGTGTCTGCCTCAAGCCGATGCTCCACCGACTTCATTCCCACCTCAACGGTCATCTTACCCTTGGAGCGGACGTAAACCTCGGACGCGGGATCAGATCCCACCAGCACAACGGCCAACCCCGGCGTGATCCCGTGATCCGCCTTCAGCCGGGTCACATGCTCGCCTACCTGGGCGCGTACGCGGCCCGCAAAGGCTTTGCCGTCAATAAGTGTCGCTGTCATGGAAACCGTCCTTAATCTTTTTTGGCATCTTCTCTGGCTCTTAAGTATCCCTGCCAGAGGCAGGAAAGGGCACGGGGGTATTCCCCCGCGCCCTTTTCATACGCCCTTAGAACAAACCTTCAACATCACCATCTGCATTGAGACGAATATTTTCCGCAGAAGGCACACGCGGCAGGCCCGGCATGGTCATGATCTCGCCGCAGATCGCGACAACAAAACCAGCCCCAGCCGACAACCGCACTTCGCGCACAGGGATGTTAAACCCTGTTGGCGCACCGCGGCGTTCGGGGTCTGTGGTAAAACTGTACTGTGTTTTGGCCATGCAGACCGGCAAGTTGCCATAGCCCTGATCTTCCCAATCCTTCAACTGGTTCAGGATTTTCTGATCCATCACTGCCGCGTCGGCGCGGTAAATCTTGGTTGCGATGGTGTTGATCTTATCGGCAAGGCTCATCTCGTCAGGGTAAATCGGGGCAAAATTCGCCTCGCCTTTCTCGATGACCTCGACCACTTTGGTCGCCAGATCAGCCGACCCTTCACTGCCCAGTTCCCAGTGGCGCGACAAGACCGCTTCAGACCCTTGGCTCGCCACATAGTCCTTGACCGCCTGCACTTCTGCATCAGTGTCGGTGACGAAATGGTTGATCGCGACGACCACCGGCACGCCAAAGGACTTGAGGTTTTCGATATGGCGCCCAAGGTTCGGACAGCCCGCCTGTACCGCCTCGACATTCTCTGTGCCCAGATCGGCCTTGGCGACGCCGCCATTCATCTTCATCGCGCGCACCGTGGCCACGACCACCACACAGGACGGGGCAAGCCCGGCCTTGCGGCACTTGATGTTCAGGAACTTCTCGGCACCCAAGTCAGCGCCAAAGCCTGCTTCGGTCACGACATAATCCGCCAGCTTCAACGCTGTCGTAGTCGCAATGACCGAGTTACAGCCATGGGCGATATTGGCAAAGGGGCCACCATGAACAAAGGCAGGGTTATTCTCAAGCGTTTGCACAAGATTCGGCTGCATCGCATCTTTCAACAGTACGGTCATCGCACCATCGGCTTTGATATCGCGGGCATAGATCGGTTTACGCTCGCGGGTGTAGGCCACGATCATGTCACCAAGACGCTTTTGCAGATCGCCCAGATCGCGGGCCAAGCACAAGATCGCCATGACCTCGGACGCTACGGTGATGTCAAATCCGGATTCGCGCGGGAAACCGTTTGAGATCCCGCCAAGTGACGCCGTGATCTGGCGCAAGGCCCGGTCGTTCATGTCGACAACACGGCGCCACACAACGCGACGCAGGTCGATGTCCAACTCATTGCCCCAATAGATGTGGTTGTCGATCATCGCGCTCAGCAGGTTGTGCGCGGAGGTGATCGCGTGAAAGTCACCTGTGAAGTGCAGGTTCATTTCTTCCATCGGCACGATCTGGGCATAACCACCGCCAGCAGCACCGCCCTTCATACCAAAGTTCGGCCCCAAGGAGGCTTCGCGGATGCATACGGCAGCTTTCTTGCCGATGCGGTTCAGACCATCGCCCAGACCGACTGTTGTGGTCGTCTTGCCTTCGCCTGCAGGCGTCGGATTGATCGCTGTTACGAGGATCAGCTTGCCATCCTGGCGGTCCTGCACCGAGTTGATGAAGGATTGGCTGACCTTGGCCTTGTCGTGGCCGTAGGGCAGCAGATCGTCGCTGCCGATGCCCAGCTTGAGACCGATTTCCTGAATAGGTCGCTTGGATGCTTCGCGTGCAATTTGAATGTCGGTCTTGAAAGCCATGGTGTGATCCCCTGTCGCGGTGCTTGTGCTTTGCATTGCATACGCGCCCTATGCCTTATCCCGAGGGCGCGTTTCCGACATATCCACCGCTTGTTGCGGCGACCATGCAAACTAGAGTTTCGTTTTGGAAATCTTTTGACCGATTCAGACCGGGAAGGTGCGGATCAGCCGTGCTGCCAAGCCGGCTGATCAGGGATAAAGAGGCGCAGTTCATCTCCCAGTTTCAGCACACCTTCGCGTTCAATCCAGGCCGTTACCCCGCGGCGGTCTTTGGCAGCAGCCTTGAACTTGGGTCCGTGACCGGGGCTGTCTTGCTCTATCTCGCGGGCGGGCAGAACGCAGGGGCGGTTTTCCATGTCGATCGTGATGGTCGCGCCAGAGTCCGCCTGCAATCGGGAATTGGGTGGAATATGGGTGAAATCAGGGATGCCCTTGATCACGATCGAGGCGCCCAAATGGATGGGGTCTAGTGCATCCAGCCCCATGTCAGCAGCGATCAAGGTCATTTCCTCGGCTGAGAGGATCGAAAGCTGCCGCACATTCCTGATTTCAGTTCCCTTTGGGTAGGTGGCGGTCATGCGAACGCATGACGGGCGCGTCACGCCTGCGTGCACGTCTTCTTCGAATCCTACGTAGCTGGCGAACAGTTCTTCACGGGCTTCAGCCCTGATCCCTTTAGCAAGTTTGGGCACAACACCCAGCCATGTGATCGATGCAACAAAGGGGGTCGGTTTCAACGCAGGCATCTTTGTGATCCTTGTAAAGACGATGTGCCTAATCTGCGCAAAGCAGCATCAAAAGAAAAGGCCCCGCAGATGCAGGGCCTTTCCAGATGTTTCAGTCGCTTGATCAGCAAAGCGGATCAGACGGAAGGTTCAGGCTCAAGCCCACCAGAGGGGGGCGATTTCTTGCCCTTGGCTTTCGGGATCGCCGTAATGCTTGGCTTGTCCATACCGCTGTTGTCTTCGCCGTCTGGATCTTGTGGTGGCTTGCCATCCATAATGCGCTGGATTTCTTCACCGGTAAGGGTTTCGTATTCCAGCAAGCCTTGGGCCAGACGCTCGAATTCGACCTCATTCTCGGAGATCAGCTTGAACGCACGGTCGTAGCCGATGTCAATTATGCTTTTCACTTCTGATTCGATCAGTTCCTTGGTCGCGGCAGAGACGCTAAAGCCGCCTGCCCCGCCGTTGGCCTGATAGCCAGCAGCCGCCTCGGAATAGTCGATGTTGCCGACCTTGTCCGACATCCCCATCCGCATCACCATGCCGCGCGCCAACTGGCTGGCCTGCATAATGTCGCCCATCGGGCCGGATGACACGCTTTCTGCACCATATTTGAAGATTTCAGCCGCTTTGCCCGCCATGGTCATGGCGATCTTCTGTTCGGCTTCGTCCTTGAACATCTGCAACTTGTCCATTTCAGGCAAGCTCATCACCATACCCAAAGCACCGCCGCGTGGAATGATCGTGGCTTTGTAAACCGGATCGCACTTGTCGAGCTTCATGCCAACGATGGCATGGCCGGCCTCGTGGTAAGCCGTCTTTTCCTTCTGATCCTGCGTCAACACCATCGACCGACGCTCTGCGCCCATCATGATCTTGTCCTTTGCGGATTCGAAATCCATCATCGCCACGAAACGACGACCCAGTCGGGCGGCAGTCAAAGCCGCCTCGTTCACGAGATTGGCCAGATCGGCCCCCGAGAAACCGGGTGTCCCGCGTGCGATGATCCGCAGATCAACGTCGGGGCCCAGCGGTGTCTTGCGCGCATGCACGCCAAGAATCTTCTCGCGGCCTTTGATGTCGGGGTTGCCGACGGTGACTTGACGGTCAAACCGACCCGGACGCAGCAAAGCAGGGTCAAGGACGTCTTTGCGGTTGGTGGCCGCGATGATGATCACACCCTCGTTCGCCTCAAAGCCGTCCATCTCGACCAGCAACTGGTTCAATGTCTGTTCACGCTCGTCATTGCCGCCGCCGTAGCCGGCACCGCGCGAACGGCCCACAGCGTCGATTTCGTCAATGAACACGATACACGGTGCATTCTTCTTGGCCTGCTCGAACATGTCGCGGACGCGGGATGCACCAACACCGACAAACATCTCAACGAAGTCGGAACCAGAGATGGTGAAGAATGGAACGCCCGCTTCGCCAGCAATGGCGCGCGCCAGCAATGTTTTACCGGTACCGGGAGGGCCCTCAAGCAGCGCGCCTTTCGGGATCTTACCGCCCAGTCGGCTGAATTTCTGCGGATTACGCAAGAATTCAACAATCTCTTCCAGCTCTTCTTTGGCCTCGTCGATGCCTGCAACGTCGTCAAAGGTCACGCGCCCATGCTTTTCAGTCAGCATCTTGGCCTTGGATTTGCCAAAGCCCATCGCACCACCTTTGCCCCCGCCTTGCATGCGGTTCATAAAGTAGATCCACACACCGATCAGCAGAAGGATTGGCAGAAGCGACATCAGAAACGTCTGGAAGCCAGACTGTTGCTGCGGTTCAGCACGAACCGGTACGTCATTGGCCATCAAAAGCGACGTGACCTCTGCGTCCATTGGCATGATCGTGACGTAGTCACTGCCGTCAGCACGGCGGAAGCGAACCTGCTCACCATCCAGCGTAACATTGCGGACATCGCCTGATTCAACTGCGGTGACAAATTCGGAATAGCTGATTTCGCGGCTTTGCAGGCCTGTGCTTGATCCGCTGAACAGATTGAACAACGCCAATACCAGCAACATCAAAACGACCCAAAAGGCGAGATTACGCATATTACCCAAGGAAACTCTCCTAAATCCGGGGGACAGCATCAAGACGACGCGCCCGTTACCTTTAAGATAGAGACGCCGGGCGTTTGTTCAATGCGTTATATGTGCGGCAAAAAAGGTATTTTCACCACGTTCCAGCACTGCTTGCCAGTTTTGGGGCCAACCAGCAAGGGGGGCCGCGATCAACTGCGTACCCTGCCAGACCGCTGGCAACGACAAGGCAGCGCGCCGGGGGATGCCAAGATCGCGCCAATCCTTGCAGTATTTCAAACCCACCGGCCCCAAAGCGCGTAGTGTCAGATCGCGCACGTCCCCGTTATCTTTGGTCGGCGGGATAAAACGCCAGCGGTCGTCCCAACTGTCAAAAACTGGCGTTTCCAAGCAGGAAACTGCGTTTAACTCTCTGAAAATAAATATTTTTCCAGCTTTACGCCGCAACTCGCAGCCAGCAAGGGTCGCGGCCGATCCCTGCGCCAAAGCCGCAAACACTTCGGCAACGGCACTGCTGCGCGGTGCGTAATAAGCGCCGTTCACCCATTTCAGCGCATGCACGATCAAACGGCGGCGCATCTCGTCGGGTTGGTCTGCCAAACCGGCCTCGTCGATCGCGACCGTCCCAAGGCTGAGCGTTATAATATCACGGGCAAGGTGAACCATTTGATGGTTCAGCGCATCTTTTGCATCCGTCAGATTAAGCGCCACATCGCTGATCGCGTCGGCATCGACACCAAGCCCGGACAGAATCGCCAACGCTTTTCGCATTCGGACACGCTCAAAGCGGTCGTCGTCATTGCTAGGATCATCGACCCACTTTATATTCTCCGCCCCCAGATAGGTTTGAAGATCCGATCTGTGCGCCCGCAGCAACGGCCTGACCCACGATATGCCATCGCGCTCAAAGCTTGCAGGCATCGCGGCAAGGCCATCGACGCCCGCGCGGCGACTGACACGCATCAAGAAAGTTTCGGCAACATCGTCTGCGGTATGGCCTAGTGCCACTGCCTCGACGCCCACATCGTTTGCCCACTGCGCAAGCAAACCGTAGCGCGCTTTGCGGGCCTCATCTTGCAGGTTGCCCTTGTGGTCCCGACCCTGCCACTCAAGAACGTGATGACCGATCCCAAGCCCTCTGCAAATGCGGGCAACCATCGCCGCCTCGGCGCCCGCCTCGGGGCGCAGACCATGATCTACGGTTGCAGCATGCAGCGTGATACCATGGACCTTTGCAAATGCGACAAGCAGATGCAGCAACGCCATTGAATCACTGCCGCCCGACACGGCAATGCCAAGGCTAGAGGGAGGATCGGGCAAAAACTGGCCGGCAACCAGCCGCGCCAGATCAGCTGTCATCGGCTCACTGGCAGTTCAAAGCCGCACGCTCGGTCGCGGCTTGAGGCACAAACGGGCTGATCGGAAAGCGTGTTGCAACCTCTCCCAATGTCACACAGGCCTCTTGGTACTGCTGAAGCGCGCCAAGTGATTTGCCCAGTTGGTACAGTGCTTCGGGGGCCGTTGGGCCTTCGGGATCAGCGCTGAAGCTTGCAAGATATGCACGCGCAGCTTCGCGAATGTCGCCCAGACCAGTCAGCGCATCACCACGTCGCAAGTCGGCTTCGGGGCCTAGCGGTCCACCCGGATAGGTCTGATTAAAGGTCGCAAACTGGTCTGCGGCGGTGCGAAAGTCACCGGTCGCGAGCGCCGCCTTCGCCCGCTCAAAATCGTCTGCTTCGCCCACGGCAAGTTCGGCCGTGTTGGTTGGTGCCGGAGTGGGTGCCGGCACATTGGTGGCCGGTGCATCCCCGCCACCAAGTGTCGAGGCTTGGCCCAAGCTTCCTACATCGCCCCCCTCAAGTTCAACCAGACGGAATTCAAGGTCACCAATGCGGTTGGTGCCGTCGGCGACGACACGGCCGATGCGATTTTCCAACTCTTCGGTTTTGGAAGTCAGGCGCTGTAGTTCGCTTTCCATCGCGTTCACGCGATCAAGCACAGAACCGCCCGTCACGTTGATAGAGGCCGCGCCTGTCGTCGACAATTCGCGGCGCAGTTTTTGCACCTCGACATTCAGCACTGTCAGTTCTTGACGTACATCCGCCAGAGTTTGCGCGTCTTGCGCCTGTGCTGCGACCGGCCCGAAGGCCAGTCCAAGCATCATGATTACTGCAAACCGCATACTGATGATCCTAACCGTTACCGTTCTGTTTTGCCTTAGCTCGTCAAGCCGCCTGCAAGCACAGTCACCGCGCGGCGGTTCTTGGCATAGCAGGCCTCTTGCGAACAAACTTCAATCGGGCGTTCCTTGCCGTAGCTTACGGTGCGCAAACGGTTGCCCGAAATGCCGCGCGAGATCAGATATTCGCGTGCAGCATTGGCCCTGCGTGCGCCGAGTGCCACGTTGTATTCACGGGTGCCCTGCTCGTCTGCGTGGCCCTCGATGATGGCCTGATAGTCGGTATTCTGGTTCAACCAGTTTGCCTGACCGTCCAGCGTGGCCTGCCCTGTGGGGGTCAAGTTCGATTGGTCCACATCGAACAAGACCCTGTCGCCAATTGCCTGTTGGAAATAGGCGGTCGATGCCGGATCATTGGCGCTGCCCGGAATGATTCCGCCATTCAAGGAGGCCGTGTTGCCCGCACCATTCGCCCCGCCCGCACCAAAGCGGTTGGGGTTGGTACAGGCCGATACGGCAAGGGCTGCGATCAAGAGAGTGATGGTCAAAATGCGGTTCATGGCTGGGCCTTTATGAAGATGGCGTGAATTCTTGTTTTGCTAGTCGTACCACAGCGCCTTGGCTTTTGGAATCACCAAGGCGCGTGAGTTTTCAGTTCTGGAGCGGCGACCAGGACGGGTCTGAGCCGCCCTCCTGTGTGCGCACCGGTTTCAGGTTTCGGCCGGAGATATCGACCGAATACAACGAGGATGACCCACCCGCGCCTTGGGTTTCGCGCGCGAACATGATGACGCGGCCATTGGGTGCCCATGTGGGGCCTTCATCCAGAAACGACGCGGTCAGCAAACGCTCTTCCGACCCGTCAAGACGCATCACACCGATGTGGAAGCGGCCCTTGTTCTGCTTGGTGAACGCCACCAGATCGCCACGGGGCGACCAGACGGGCGTGCCATAACGACCTTCCCCAAAGGAAATACGCTGCGCCTCGCCGCCGGAGGCGGACATAACGTAAAGCTGCTGGCTGCCCGAGCGGTCGCTTTCAAACACAATCCGGCTGCCGTCTGGCGAATAGCTGGGCGCTGTTTCAATCGCGGGTGTATTGGTCAGGCGCGTTGATTGGCCAGTGCCGATATCCATCGTGTAGATGTCCGTATTGCCGCCTTGGGTCAAAGAGTAAACGACCGTATTCCCCGAAGGCGAGAACCGTGGCGCAAAGCTCATCGTGCCATCTGCGCTTTCCAACACGCGGCGCTGGACCGATCCGATATCAAGGACATAAATGCGCGGAAAGCCACTTTCGTAGCTGGTGTACAGGATGCGGTCGCCTGAGGGCGAAAACCGCGGGGCAAGTACGATCGAAGAGCTGTCTGTCAGATAACGCACATTGGCCCCGTCATAATCCATTACAGCCAACCGTTTTTGACGGTTTTCTTTCGGCCCGGTCTCGGAGACGTAAACGACGCGGCTGTCGAAATATCCACCCTCACCCGTAATTCTGGAATAAACGGCATCGGCAACCTTGTGCGCCATGCGCCGCCAGCCATCGACTGTGCCAGAAAACTGCAGTCCCGATCCCAGTTCGGCACCGGAAAACACATCGTACAGCCGGAACTTAACATTCAGCGAATTGCCCGAGACACTCACCGCCCCCGTGATCAGCGCCTGCGCGTTTATCGCTTTCCAATCGGCATATTGCACGGGTGCGTTAAAATCGCTGACCGTCGAGATAAATGCGCTTGCCGGAATTTCGCGGAACAAGCCGGACCCAACCAGATCTTCAGATACGACACGGGCCAGATCGACCGCCAATTGCCCCGCATCACCGCTTTCGGGTTGAAAGCTGGGAACGGCGAACGGCAAAGGCTCGATCACGCCTTCGGTAATCTCGATCCGCAACGGGCCTTGCTGGGCCTGCGCGGTGCCCGTGACAGCAAGGGCGCAGAGCAGCGCCAGACATGTGCTCAATACTCGTAAAATCATTTGATGCGCATCCTTTCAGGATTAAATGTCATCTCAATATTCTGCCATTGGCCAAATTTATCCAGAGGTAGCTGATATCCGCGCGATCCACAGCGGATTATCGCCCGTCTTGCAGCTTCAAACGCCTGCCCCGCAGCAGCTTGCGACCCGCCAGAACTGCTTGTCATCGTAATGGTATCGGTTTTCGGTGTGCCATCTTGGTTCATGGCGACGCTTACCACAACTGTGGTGCGCAGCGCTTCAGAGGACAATGATCCCACATTCCAACACGCCGACACGGCAAGACGCAGCGATTCCTTCTCGCCCGATGTGAGGGGCGGCCCGGTAGGCGCTGCGGGGGCCGTTGCGGCAGGCGTGTCCGGCGTCCCCAGTGCTTCGGCCAAAGCCGCCGCCACAGCGTCAGTATCAACAGCAGGCTGCGTCGGTGTGGGCGTAGGTGTTGGTGGCGTAGGTGTCGGCACCTCGACGGGTTCAGCAACCTGTGGTGAAGGCGGCGTCGGTCTGCGCGCAGGCGGGCGCGGAGACTGATTGGGCGCAGCCTTGGGTGTCTCTGCCGCTTCGGTCACGATTTCGGTTGTGGCTTCTTCCGGTGCAGTCGCCACTTGCGCTTCTTCCACGACAGTTTCAGCGGGGGCATCGGGCGTTGTAGCTTGTTGTTCGACCACGTCCGGGCGGGCTTCCGGATCGGGTTGTGCGACGGCTTCAGGGGCAACGCGTTCCACGGGGCGCGGCACTGCGACCGGTGCCACCTCGGGTACCAGCACGGCAACTTCGGCAGGCGGCTCGGGCGATTGCGGTGCGGTATCGCTTACGTCAGCCGCGGGCGGTGGCGTTTGCTCAACGACCTGCGGCGTTGGATCAGGCGGAGGGGTCTCGGACTGGATCGGCGGCGGTTGCTGGATCGCGCTGTCTGGCGTTGCGGCCACCTCAGGGATTGGGGTGGGCGGAGCCGGCGCTACGGGTTGTTCGACCTCACTGGCCTGTTGGGGCGACTGCGAAGCCGCAACAATCGCATCAAACTCAGCAGCAGATAACACGGATACTTCCTGCATCTCGAAGGGCTCGGGATCGGGCGTGAAGACGCGACCGAATAACATGAAGGCAATCAACCCCAGATGCCCTGCGCCAGAAATGTAATGCCCAGTGTGCATGGTTAACCGCCTGACGGCCCTGTGCCGTCCAGCTTGGGACCACCCGTTTCGGTAACCAGGCCGATATTGGAAAAGCCACCCGCGTTCAGGGCACCCATAACCTCCATCACCAAGGCATAAGATACAGCACCATCAGCGCGCAAAAACACGCGGTCACTGGCACGTTCAGCCGCAATGGCGCGCAGTTTCGGGATCAGATCGTCTCGTTGGGTTGCTGTCTTCTGGATCTGGACAGATTCATCAGCCAGCAATGTAATCGTCAACGGTTCTTCCTGATCGGAAGGCAGGGCAGTTGCGGCTGTTTTAGGCAACTCGACGGGGACGCCGACGGTCAGCAACGGTGCAGCAACCATGAAAATGATCAACAGCACCAGCATCACGTCTACGAAAGGTGTGATGTTGATTTCGGCCATGGGCTGCGCGCGACCTCTGCGCCGGCCACGCCCGCCACCACCAGATTTCTTTGTTACACCAGCGCCCATCGTTTAGCTGTCCAGCTGACGGCTGAGGATGGTCGCGAATTCATCGGCAAATGCTTCATAGCTGCCAAGGATACGGTCCGCATCAGCGCTAAGCTTGTTATAAAAGATTACCGCTGGAATAGCGGCCAAAAGGCCGATGCCTGTCGCCAAAAGCGCCTCAGCAATACCGGGTGCCACAACGACGAGGCTGGTGTTTTGCTGGGATGCGATTTCGATGAACGAGTGCATGATGCCAAAGACGGTACCGAACAGACCGACAAACGGTGCCGTTGATCCGGTTGTCGCCAGAACGGGCAACCCCTTTTGGAGCCGTTCAACTTCCTTGGCGATGGCCACATCCATTGAACGGTCAATCCGTGCCGTTGCACCGGGGATCAGGCCGCCATCTTCGCGGTGAGAACGGCGCCATTCGGTCATGCCTGCTGAAAATATCTTTTCCGCAGCGCCGTCAGGATCAGGGCCAATCGTATCGTATAACCCGTCCAGCGGTTCACCCGACCAGAACGCCTGATCAAAACGATCCGCGTCAGCTTTGGCCTTCCGGTATTGAATGATTTTCTGCACGATGACCGACCAAGACCAGAAAGACGCGATGATCAGACTGATCATCACCAACTTGACTGTAATCGTTGCCCGAAAAAATAGACCCAAAAGCGAGAAATCAATCTCGCTCGCCGCCGCCAGCGTTTCTGCTTCCATCGGTTCTGCTCTTTATAAAGGCCCCTCGCGGGGCTGTTCCGCCTCAACGGCCCTGTTTTCCAAGGCGCTATTTGCGGCAATCTTAGCGAAGTGCAATGTCGATTGCTAGGCGTATGGCACCAATCCGCCCCTCAAACGGGGATTGAGCGGAGTTTCGCTGGCAATCGGCAGGGTTTCCCGCCCGCGTTGATGCACACAATCGTGACAGCCGCCTGAAACAACAGCGTATCTGCGCGCCACACTTCCTGCGTCATGACCATGCGCGCAGGCCCGATGGATGTGGCCGAGGTGCGTACCTCAAGCAGATCGTCGAAAACCGCGGGCGCAATGTAATCCGCCTCGACACGGCGCACGGCAAAAACAACGCCAGCCGCTTTCATCTCAAGCTGGTCAATTCCAATCTCGCGCACCCAATCGCTGCGGGCACGCTCGATATAACGCAGGTAGTTGGCGTAATAAACGATACCTGCCATGTCGGTATCTTCATAGTAAACGCGGATCGGCAAGCGATGGGTCATTGGGGCTTACTCAACCGCGCAAAAAGGCGCAGCGCATGGGATGCATCTTGCGCAGCAGGGGGCAACACGGGGTCATAGGCGGCGCGCAAAAGCTCGGCGACATCGGGGCGCAAAATCGTGGTGCCATCCGCAACCACCAAAGGCGACTTTTCCTTAAAGGCAGTATCAGACCACAGCAAAAACGACTGCACGATCTGGCTGAGCGCTAATGTCTGCGCAGGCACAGCGCTAAGATGCTGGTCCATCCGCAGGAAGACAAAGCACGCCTTGATCGCCCCAGCCTCGTCAAAACGGAACAAACGGTATTGATTTGCCTCCACGGCTTGCAACTTTTCGACCAAAGGCCCCAAGTCAGGCACCAGACGGTCCAGCCCCGGTACGTCCAAAAGCTCAGACCACTCCTTGAAAAAGAACATCATCAGGTTGCTGCCAAGCTCTGGATCCGTTTCGGCCATCTTGTGGTTGGACAGGACGCAAACCGCCTCCAAAGCTCCCTTGATCACAGACAACGTCGCATCATCGACCCCGAACACAACCGGCGACAAGGGCCGCCCCCACCGCGCGAAAACAAAATCCCCGCTTTCGCGTGTAAACAGTGCTTCGATATCTTGTGGTGTCATCGCATCTTCCAAATGGTCTAAAATCCTCGCCGAAGGCTCCGGGGCCTCAATCAAACAAATCCGCCCGTGGTTTGGGCGGTGCAATCCCCAAATGCGTCCATGCTTTTTGCGCCAACATCCGCCCGCGCGGTGTACGCTGGATCAAGCCTTGCTGCAGCA
>Ga0307981_1000808_pt1 | contig 30394 bp, 27 predicted proteins | sample OrgLakmetagen987_FD_201849 | JGI IMG/M metagenome (GOLD analysis project Ga0307981, IMG submission 201849) | Saline water microbial communities from Organic Lake, Antarctica - #987 | ecosystem: Environmental > Aquatic > Non-marine Saline and Alkaline > Saline | place: Antarctica: Organic Lake... | reverse complement strand
ATGCATCCGGACCGGCCGCATGGCGGCGGATCTGGCCGCGAACAGGGCCGGCGGTGCGTCGGTGTTCGCCAAGCTCTTTTCCATCGTCTGGCAAAAGGACGGCGACCCCCCCGGTGACGATCACGACGCGGCAGATTTCTGCGATCGTCGATGACGACGGCTACGCGCTGGCCGGGGCCTTTCCCGCCATCGGTTACACCTTTCCCCTGACCGACTGCAAAGCGGACTGACCGGACGAAGGCAGACAAGCCACGGTGCCGGTAGCCCCGTGCGTGGACGGGGCCACGCGCAGGTCTGTCTGGCCGCCGACGCGGTCATGCTCTCGACCGTCCAGCAGCCGCTCCGTCCACAGCACCCTGGCGAAACGGCGCGTCAGGAACAGGGCCGCAAGGCCCCTGCCCGAAGGCAGCCACCATCGGGCAGATTTTTGCACGGCGCGGCGTGCGCCCGACAGAGGCGCAACGCCAAGCAGCTCACCAACATGCTTTACCGGCCTGCGCTGAGTTCGGATGACCCTACCGCCCCGAATGAGGGAACGCCGAGTTGACCCAGGGCGCGGATCAATTCCAGTTGCAGGATCTCGAAGGCGCGCTCGGCCCCGGCCTGACCTCCGGCACCCACGCCATAAGCGAGCGCCCGACCGGCAAAGACGAAATCGGCGCCGAGCGCTTTTGCCCGCAGAATATCCGCGCCACGGCGCATGCCACTGTCCAGAATGAGTGTCATGCGGCCCCCGACAGCGTCCGCAACAGCCGGGAGCGCCTCGACGGTGGGGGGGCCAAAGGCGACCTGCCTGCCGCCATGGTTCGAGACAATGATACCGTCACAGCCAAGCTCCGCGCATTTCGCAGCGTCTTGCGGATGCAGGATGCCCTTGACCAGAAGCTTGCCTTTCCAGCGCGCACGCAAACGTTTGAGGTCGTCCCAAGTGAAGCCCGGTGTGATCAGGGTCTTCTGGACGTCCGCGTAGGAGATCGCACTTTGCAGCAGGTCCGCGTAATTGGCCACATTCGGCGTGCCATGGCGCAAACTCGTGAACGCCCAACGCGGGTTGAGCATGCATTGCAGCACCACTTCGGGCGTAAAGCGAAAGGGCACGGAGAGCTGGTTGCGGATATCGCGGTCGCGCTTGCCCGCCGCCGGGACATCGGCGGTGACCACCATCGTGGTGTAGCCCGCGGCCTCGGCGCGCGCGATCAGGCCTTCGGTCACATCCGCATCGCTCGAGACGTATAGCTGGAACCAGCCGTTGCCGTCCGCCGCCTTTGCCAGAGCCTCCAACGTGGTGGAGGCAGCAGAGCTTGCGACATAGGGGATGTTGTGACGCTTGCAGAGTTTCGCCAGCGTCAGGTCCGCACCCGGCCAGAAGGCGTTGAGCATGCCGATCGGGGCCATGCCGAACGGCGAGCCGTAGGTCTGACCGAACAGCGTGGCCTGCGTGTCGAGATCGGAGACATCCACCATGTAGCGGGGCGTCAGCTCGATCTCCTCGAAAGCTTCGATATTGCGGCGCATGTTGCGCTCGCTCTCCGCGCCGCCATCGACCAGATCGAAAGCAAATCGGGGGATACGCCGTTTGGCGCGAAGGCGCAGGTCGTCAATCGAGGCCGCACGGTCCAGCCCCATCAGATCGACCACCCGCCATCTATGGCAAAGGCCTGACCGGTGGTGAAGGCCGACAGGTCACCGGCAAGGTAGCAGACCATTTCGGCGATTTCCTCGGGCTGGCCCAGTCGCCCCATCGGCTGGCGTTCCTTGAAGGCGGCAAGCGCCTTGTCGAAATCACCTGTCGCGGCCAGCCGGTCGTTCAGCGACGGGCTTTGCACCGTGCCGGGGCAGATCGCGTTGCAGCGAATGCCGTCCTTGACGAAATCCGCCGCGATGGACTTGGTCATGCCGATGATGGCCGCCTTGGACGCGCCATAGGCAAAGCGGCGCGGCGCGCCCTTTTCGCTGGAGACGATGGAGGCGATGTTGATCACCGATCCGCTCCCGGTGTCCAGCATACCCGGCAGAACCGCCTTGGTGATGCGGAATATCGCCTTGGCGTTCAGGTCAAAGGCACGATCCCAGACCGCCTCGTCGCAATCGAGGATCGTGCCGTCATGCACCCATCCGGCGCAATTCAGCAGGATCTGCACGGGCGAGACCGACGCCACAAGCGCCTCGACCGCCGCAGCATCCATCACGTCGAGCTGGTGGCCGGTGATGTTGGGGGTCGTCTGCGCCAGCGCCTCGACCGCCGCGCCGTCGATATCGGTGGCGATCACCTGCGCGCCGCGTGCGGCCATAGCCTCGGCACTGGCGCGCCCGATCCCGTTCGCCGCTGCCGTGACCAGAGCGGTTTTGCCTGCAAGTGTTTGTTCCATGTTACCTCTCTCAGCGCGCGAGCCAGCCGCCATCGACGGTGACCACGCTCCCGTGACAATACGTGGCGGCGTCCGACGCCAGAAAGACGGCCGCTCCGGCGATTTCCGAAGGGTCGGCGAAACGTCCCGCGGGGATGCGGTCCAGCAGGGCCTTCGAGCGGTCCGGATCGTCCCGCAGCGCCTGCGTGTTGTCGGTCGCCGTGTAGCCGGGCGCGATGCTGTTGACGTTGACGCCATGCGGCGCCCATTCGTTGCACAGCGCTTTCGTCAGGCCGATTGCAGCGTGTTTGCTCGAGACATAGGCCGGCACGCGCAGCCCGCCTTGCGCACCGAGGACAGACGACACGATTATGATCTTGCCCGACCCTTGTCCGACCATGCGCTTGCCCGCCGCCTGCGACAGCAGCCAGACGGAGTCGAGATTGACCGACAGCACACGCCGCCAGTCCTCCAGGGCCAGGTCGGTGCTGTCCTCGCGATGGATGGTCCCGGCATTGTTGACCAGAATATCCAGCCCGCCGAGCGCGTCCGCGGCAAAGCCCACGACCTCCTCGGCGGCGGCCTGATCCATGCCGGTGAAATCGGCCTTTACAGCCGCGCCCTTGCGCCCCAGGGCCTCGATCTTGGCGAGGGTCTCTTCGGGCTCTTGGGTGCGATAGGTCAGCGCCACATCGGCCCCGGCGGCGGCAAGGCCGAGGGCTATGCCCTCGCCGATGCCGGTTGCCCCGCCGGTGACCAGGGCCTTGCGGCCCGTCAGATCAAACGGATTGCCCATGATCAGTACCGGTTCGCGATGGGCAGCTCTTCGGCTGGAAACAGCGATATGACCTCGCAGCCGGTTGGCGTCACCACCACTTCCTCTTCGATCCGTGCCGCCGAATATCCATCGGCTGCCGGGCAATAGGTCTCCAACGCAAAGACCATGCCCGTCTTGATCTCCATCGGGTGTTCGAGGCTGACGGCGCGGCTGATGATCGGGCGTTCATGCAGGGCAAGGCCCAGACCATGGCCGAATTGCAGGCCGAACGCTGCGTCCTCGGACGGGAAGCCAAGGCTCTCGGCGGTCGGCCAGACCTTGGCCACCGTGTCGGTGCTCACGCCCGGCTTGATCAGCGCGATCGAGGCGTCGATCCATTCGCGCGCCTTCACATAGGCATCGTTTTGCGCCGGTGTCGCGCGGCCCACGTTGAAGGTGCGGTAGTAGCACGTCCGGTAGCCCTGATAGCTTTGCAGGATATCGAAGAACGCCTGATCGCCGGGCCGGATGAGCCGGTCGGTGAAGTTGTGCGGGTGCGGGGTGCATCGCTCCCCGCTGATGGCGTTGATCGCCTCGACATCGTCGCTGCCCATCTCGTAGAGCATCTTGTTCGACATCGCGACGATGTCGTTCTCGCGCACCCCGGGTTTCAGTTCTTCCCAGATCATGTGATAAACGCCGTCGACCATGCTTGCGGCCTGCGTCAGAAGCTGGATCTCGTCCCAGTTCTTGATCTCGCGTGCCGCCAGCATGATCTGCTGGCCGTCGATGACGTTGATCCCTTCCTCCTGCAGCGCATGAAACATCGCCGTTTCGGCATAGTCCAAGCCCACCGGCATGTCGGCCATCCCGGCGTCCTTGATCAGTTCGGCGATCATCTTGGCGTATTTGCGCATCAGTCCGAATTCGGGCGGGATCGTGCCGCGCATGCCGACGACGCCGGCAAGGCAGTGATCGGGTTCCAGCCAGTCGGAATACTTCTGGTGGTGCACCGCGGCCGAGCCGAAATCCCACACATAGGGCGAATCGTCACCGGTCAGCAGGCAGAAGCGGCACATCTTGTCGCGCTCCCACTCGCCGATCTTGGTGGCGCTGACATAGCGGATGTTGTTGACGTCGAACAGCAGCAGCGACCCGGCCTTTGAGGCCTGCAGCGACTGCCGCGTGCGCGCCAGCCGGTAACGGCGCAGGCGGTCGTGATCGATGCGGCGTTCGAAATCGACCGACATGTGCCCGGGCGACGGCAGCTTGGCCTCAAACTTCCAGTTGGGTTCAAGATCCTGCGGGGTCAGCAGGTTCGGCATGAGCGCTCGTGACATGAGTGTAACTCCGGTTAGGCGTCTGAAAGAATGCGCCGTTGGAAAGAGGGATCGCGTTTGCGGTCTGGTGCAGTCGGGCCTGCGCCCTGGCGTGTCACTGGATGCACCAGCCGCCGTCGATATGGACCATCTGACCGGTCATGTAATCGCTGTCGTCGCTGACCAGAAAGGACGCGGTCCCGGTGATATCCTTGGGATAGGACACCCGCTTGATCTGCAGGAAATTGTTCACGATGTCATCGTAGGCCTGACCTGCGCGCTCCTTGAACCCGATCTCGACCAGATCCTTGTCAAGCTGCTCCCAGAGCGGTGTCACCACCACGCCGGGGGCATAGCCGTTTACGGTGATATTGTGCTCGGCCAGCCCGAGCGCCCCGCAATGCGTCAACGCCAGACAGCCGTATTTCGATGTGCAATACACGGTCACATCGACAAGCGGCTTGCGCGAGGCAATCGATCCGACATTGATGAGCTTGTAGGGATGATCCTCCATCGGGCCCTGGGCGATCATCTGGCGGGCGACCTCTTGCATGCCCAACCACATCGCCTTGGTGTTGACGTTCATGATCAGGTCCCAGTTGTCCTCATCGATATCCATGAAGAACCGCGGCTTGTTGAGACCCGCGTTGAACATCCCCACATTGATAGAGCCGAACGCCTTGACCGTGGCGGCGACGGCGCTTGCGTTGTCCTCGCGCTTGGTCACGTCCATCTTGACGGCGATCGCGCGGCCGGTGCCCGCTTCGTTGATCCGGTCGGCCACCTTTTGTGCCTCGTCCAGATCCAGATCACCGAGGCACACACTGGCGCCCTGCGCGGCAAAGCTTTCGGCATTGGCAGCGCCCATGCCGCGCGCGGCACCGGTGATAAGGATATTCTTGCCTTTCAGGCGGTTGGGGTCCATGGGTCTCTCCTCCTCAAATCATGATGGCCCGGATTTTTCGATCAGCGCGTCGGCCCTGTCCTGGGCCTGGCGCAAGGCGGCGCGGGGGCTGATCAGACCGCGCAGCATGTCGTGGAATTCCTCGCCGCAGATCTTGATGATCCCGGTGATCTCGGGCACCGGCGGGCGCGGCCAGAATTGCAATTCGTCGCGCAGGGACATGGCGTCCACGGCCTCGAAGATCGGCGAGGCGCGGCGCACCTCGGCATCCGCCCCGACGGAGTAGCGCGGATTGGTGCGGCTGCCGTTCTGCACATAAAGCTTCTGCGCCTCGGGGCTGGTGAAGACACGCAAGGCCTCGACCGCCGCCCCGACCCGCTCGGGCGCGAGATTGGACGGAATGCCCATGACATACCCGCCCACGGGTGCCAGATTGCCGGCGTTCGGCCCGTGCGGATGCGGCAGATAGCCGGTCTTCCCATGCGCGGGCGAGGACGGGTCCAGCTCGAAATACGGGGCCAGCAACGTGTAGCCATAGGCCATGGCGATCCGGCCCGACGCAAACGGGCGCACCCGTTCATACCAGGACATCGACAGGATCTCGGGCGGCGAATATTGCAACAGTTCCATCAGGTATTCGGCCGCCATCAGGGTCCGGTCGGTATCGATGGTCACGCGGTAATCGCGCGCGGCCAGCCCATCCGTGTCAAACCCCCCTGCCATCGCCGGCAAATCGAGAACCGGCTGCCCGAAATCCGCCATCGCCATCAGCACGCTGTGGCCAAGCGCGGTGCCCCGTGCCGCGTTCCAGCCGATTCCGTAACGGCCCTTCTGCGGCTCGTGCATCCTGCGCGCGGCCTCCAGCAGCCCATCGGTGGTCGTGGGCGGCTCCAGCCCCGCCTCGGCAAAGAGGTCACGGCGATAGAACAAAAGCTCGGGCGTGGTCTGCGCGGGCACGCCGTAAGGCCGCCCATCCCAATGCGCCGCCTTCCAGCCTGCGGTGTGAAAGTCCGCCGGGTCGAGGCGTGCCACGTCCATGATCTCGTCCAGCGGCATCAGGATCTTCTTTTCGACAAACTCGCCCATCCAGGGCAGGTCCAGCGCGATGATGTCGTAACGGCTGGACCCGCGCTCGGCGTTGCGCAGCGCCTCCTCGCGCAGACGGTCGATGGAAAAGGCGCGCTGGTGGATCTGCGTGCCGATCACCTGTTCGAACTGACGCTTGAGGTTCTCCATCACCATGAATGTCGGATCACCGTGGACGAGAACGCGCATGCCACCCGCCAGCTTGAGCGGTTCGGACAGAATCTGGATCGGCGGAATCGAGCGGGCGGTCATGTAGGAGCCGCCGAAATAGTAATCCCGCGCCTCTTCGCGGCTGGTGTGATCGCCGAAACTGGTCTCGGCCAGCCGCCGCACCCGCCCCGACATCTGGCTCCATTGGTCCAGCAGCTTTTTACTGGGATGCATGGAAAAGCTCTTGCCCGATTTCGTGCGCGGTCGCTGTTCGATCAGACCGGCCTCGACCATGTCCCTGAGTCGCCGGTTGGCGGTGGCATAGGGCACGTTGCTTGCGGCGATCAGGGATGTGGGGGTCATAACGCGGGCTTCGAGATGCCCCTTGATCGCGTAGAGCGCCATGCGGAAGACCGGGTTGGGGTCATAGAGATCGAGGGCGGTTTCAAGTTCGTTGCTGGAATCCTCCAAATAGGACAGAATGCGCAGCAAATCCCCCGTCGCAAGCGACGCGTGCATTGACTTATCCGCGTTTGCACTCATTGCAGTCATTCGGCCGTAAGGCTCCCTTGCCGGTCTGCGGGGCGATCCCGTCGCAGAACCGTTCAGATTGGATGGATTCGCTTTCACCGTCGCGTCGCTCCTTATCAGATTGTCCAATTTGATCTGCGCCGAATATCTTCAATATATCCATGATGGATATTTGAACATCCATTTTGAAGATATTTATTGCATTGCGCGGTAGCCTTTTAGGCGCAAAGTTACTGTAATTGTCCGGCGTTTCGGATGATGATTCCCCGTTCGGAGGACGGGGAGTTGATTTGACATGACAAAGGGGAGGAGAACCTGATGAAACTTCGTACAGTTCTCGGCGCGACCGTAGCCAGTGTCGCCTTGGGCGGTGCCGCACAGGCGGAAAGCTACACGATCGGCATCACGCAGAACAATGTCGGCGTCGACAGCTATCAGACCACCTATGAAAATGCGTTTGTCGCCGCGGCCGAGGCCAACCCGGATATCGACGTCGTCGTCCAGGATGCCGGGGGCGATGTCGCGCGCCAGATCGCGCAGATTGAGAACCTGATTCAGCGGAATGTCGACGCCATCATCATCTGGCCGACCAATGGCGAGGCCGTGGTCCCCGCCGTGCGCAAGGCGCACCAGGCCGAAATTCCGGTCGTGATCACGAATTCCAACATCGCGGAACTGGGCTTTGATTTCATGTCGTCCTTCTCGGGGCCCGACAACATCTTGCAGGGCTCGCGTGCCGCGGAGATCATGTGCGACAAGTTCACGGACATGGGCGTGGAAAGCGAGGCCCGCGTGGTCCAGATCTCGGGGCAGCCCGGCTATACCACCGCGGTGGAGCGCCAGAAGGGGTTCGAGGATCGCCTTCCCGAGATTTGCCCGGATGTGACAATCGTCGAAACGCAACCCGGCGACTGGAACCGGGAAAAGGCGCAGACGGTGATGGAAGCCTTCCTCACCAAGTATGACGAGATCCATGGCGTCTATGCAGGGGATGACAACATGGGCGTCGGCGCATTGAACGCGGCCAGGGCCGCCGGTCGCGAAGACATCATTTTCGTGGGGGCAACCAATTTCTCCGTCGGCTATGACGCCATGGCGGCTGGCGACTATTGGGGGTCGATCTACCAGTCCCCGGTCGATGATGCCGAGGCCGCCTTGCAGACGGCGATCGACATCCTCGACGGAAAGGAAGTTCCCTTCCTGAACTATTTCGACACACCGAAGATCACCCAGGAGAACATGGACGAGTTCGAAAAACCCGTGTTCTGATGCCCTTCGGGGCCGTGCGGGGCGGATTTCCTGCCCCGCACATTGGTGTCCAAGTGCGTGCGCACCATGAAATTGGCGACAAGCGGGGCCGGCGTGTCTCGCTGGTCCAGACCTGAAGCCGGTTTTGCTCGGTGGGATGGATCAACCATTGGTGAAGAGCCGAGGATCGGCAGGCGTGTCATTTCATGGACACATGCCGCGGATGTCGACGCGCAAGCCAAGATCTCTGGGAGGGGGACTATGACAACGCTGACACAAAAAGATGTAGGGACGTTCCTTGCAAAACAGGGCATTCTCATTGCCTTCGCGATCTTCATGATCGGCTTTGCACTGGCCAATCAGAGATTTATCCAGATTGACAATATTGCCGGGGTCATGCGGTCATCAGCCATTCTCGGCGTGATGGCACTGGGCGTCACCTTCGTGGTGATCGGAGGCAATCTCGATCTGTCCGTCGGGTCCATGATGTCGTTTTCCACGATCGTCGTGCTGGATCTGCATGACAAGCTGGGTCCGGCGCTCGCGATCCCGGCCATGTTCGCGCTGACGCTCTTGCTGGGGGCCTTCATCGGGTTCCTCGTGGGCTATCTGAGGCTCAACTCGCTGATCGTCACGCTGGGGATGTTATCCGCGATCCACGGCCTGACCCTGACATGGTCGGGCGGCAAGAACATGGACATCGACGACAAGGCCGGCACCTGGTTTTCGTTCTTCGGACAGGATCGCATCATGAGCATTCCCGTCCCGATCCTCATCTTTGCCCTGGTGGCGGTCGTGCTCAGCTTGCTGCTCGCGAAAACGCCGTTCGGTCGCAAGGTCTATGCCGTTGGCGGCAACGGGCAGGCCGCAACGTTTTCGGGCATCCCGCGCGCGCGCATCGTGTTCATGACCTATCTCATTTCCGCGTTCTGTGTGGCGACGGCAGGTCTCTTGCAGGCCAGCCGCAGCATGGGCAGTCAGAACACCGTCGGACAGGGTATGGAACTGGAGGTGCTGGCCGCCGTCATCCTTGGCGGCGCGTCCCTGATGGGCGGGGCGGGCACCGTGTTCAAGACCGTGATCGGTGTTCTGATCCTCGGCTTCATCCAGAATGGCCTGCTGCTGGTCGGGCTGGATTTCTATGTCCAGTACATCGTGACATGGATCATCATCATCCTTGCCGTATGGCTGGATATCGCCGCCAAGCGGGGCCGTCTCTGGTCGCCGATCGCCTGAGGGAGGACTGAACATGACATCATTCAACCGAAGGGATCTTTTGAAGCGCGGCGCGATCTGGGCCTTCATCCTGGTCGAACTGGCGTTCTTTTCCATCGCGGGCCGGTTTCTTTCCGTCTCCGACGCCGCCTTCATGGATCTGGACAACATGTTGCTACTGCTCAAGCAGTCGGCGCCCATCGGGATCATCGCGCTCGGCATGACGATCATCATGATCAACGGCAATATCGACCTGAGCGTCGGGGCCATCTTCGCGCTGGCGGCCATCGTGATGCTCGACAGCATGAACTGGCCTTTCATGCAGGGCTTGGGAAACTGGGCCATCCCGCTGGCGTGGATATTCGCGCTGCTGACCGGTGTGGTGCTGGGCGCGATCAACGGGCTCCTCGTCTGGAAAACCGGCGTCGATGCCTTCATCGTCACGCTGGCCGCCATGCTGGGCTTTCGCGGTCTGGTCTTCATGTATAACGGCGAGCAACCGACCAGTCACATGAACTGGTCGCTGGTGGATTTCGCCGAGGCGCAGTTTCTTGGTCTGCACACGCCGACATGGTTCCTGCTGGGCACCGTGCTGATCCTGTGGTTGCTGATGACCCGGACCGTGCATGGCCGCAATGCCTATGCGATCGGCAACAATCGCGAGGCCGCTGTCAATGCGGGCATCAAGGTCGGGCCGCATTTCGTCTGGAACTTCATGCTGATCGGGTTTCTCGCGGCGCTGTCCGCAGTGGTCTTCTATTCCGAAAGCGGATCGGTCAATCCCAATGACGGGATGCTGTACGAGCTTTGGGCCATCACCGCCGTCGTGCTGGGGGGAACCAAGCTCGCGGGCGGCTACGGGTCCATCATCTCGACGCTTGGCGGGGTGATCGCGATCCAGTTGCTGCGCAAGGGGCTGGGCCATATCGGCGCGGATACCCAGACCGTGAACCTTGTGATCGGTCTGATCCTCATCTCGGTGCTGATCCTCGACCGCCAGCTCAACAGCAAAGGCAAAGAGGAGTTGAAGATATGAGCGACCCAACACCCGTCCTGCGCCTCGAGGGCATCGTCAAGACCTTCCCCGGCGTGCGGGCCCTCGATGGCGTCTCGCTGGACATTCTGCCGGGCGAAGTCCATGCCCTCATGGGCGAAAACGGTGCCGGAAAATCGACCCTGATGAAAGTGCTCGGCGGCATCCACCAGCCCGATGAGGGCAAGATCATCGTGGGCGAGCAACCGGTGGTCATGTCCGGCCCGCTGGACGCGAAGGCCAAGGGCATCGTCTTCATCCACCAGGAACTCAGCCTCGCCGACGAACTCAGCGTGGCCGAGAACATCTACCTGGGCGAATTGCCGCGCAAGCGGTTCGGCCTCGTGGACCGGGCCGAACTCGACGCCAGGACCAACAGGATCCTCAAAAGGCTCAAGGTAGGATTTAACGCCAAGACCCGCGTCGGCGACCTCTCGATCGCCAATCAACAGATGGTCGAAATCGCGCGCGCGCTGACCGTGGATGCCAAGGCGGTGATCTTCGACGAGCCGACAGCGTCGCTGACGGATGCCGAAAAGATCGTGCTCTTCGAGGTGATCGCCGACCTGCAGACACAAGGTGTCGGTATCGTCTACATCTCGCACCGGATGGAAGAGATCTTCAAGATCACCGACCGGATCAGCGTGCTGCGGGACGGGCAATACCAGGGCACCCTCAAGACGGCCGAGACTGATGAGGAAGGCGTGACCAAGATGATGATCGGAAGAACGCTCGACCTCACCCGCGTCGAGCGACACCACGAGCTGGGCGCGGTCGCGCTCGAAGTGCGGGGGCTGTCCTGCGGGCATCTCTTCCAGGATGTCAACTTTGCCCTGCACAGCGGCGAGGTTCTGGGCTTCTACGGTCTCGTCGGCGCGGGGCGCACCGAGATCGCCGAGACGCTGTTCGGTCTGCGCAACCCCTCCGCCGGAACCATCCACCTCAATGGCGAGGAGGTGCGCATCACCTCCCCCACCGATGCCATCGCGCGCGGCATTTCTCTCGTCCCCGAGGACCGCAAGTCGCAAGGTCTGGTGCTTGGCATGAATTGCCGCGACAACATGACCCTGCCGCAGGTCAGTGATCTCAAGTCCGGTCCCTTCGTGGCCGAAGGCGCGGAGGTCGCGATCTTCGATCAGTATCGCGACAAGCTCGACATCCGCACGCCGGGCTGGAAACAGACGGTGGGCAATCTCTCGGGCGGCAACCAGCAGAAGATCGTCATCGGCAAATGGCTGTCCATGCATCCCAGCGTGCTGATCGTGGACGAGCCGACCCGCGGCATCGACGTGGGCAGCAAGGCCGAGATCCACAACCTGATCCGCGCCCTGGCGGCTCAGGGCTATGCGGTGATCGTCATCAGCTCGGAAATGCCCGAGGTGCTGCATGTCTCGGATCGCATCGTGGCGATGTATTCCGGCCGCGTCATGCGGACCTTCACCTCCGAGGAAGTGACGGAGGAGAACCTGATACAGGCGATCTCGGGCATCGAGTCCGACAAGGCGGCCTGATGCGCCAGGCTTTGCCGGGCCGGATGGGCGTGCGCGTGGCGCGCAATCATCACCGAAACCATCCACCGTGGCAGCCTTCGGGCCGCCGCGGGCACGTCGCAATGATGAAACCTCTCACTCTCTGAAGGTAAGGAAAGTCCATGAAACTTCTTCGCTATGGTGCACCGGGGGCCGAAAAGCCGGGCTTGCTCGATACATCGGGTCGGGTGCGCGATCTCTCGGGCAAGGTTCCGGATATCGCAGGGCAGGCATTGCGGCCCGACGGTCTGAAAGCCTTGCAGGACCTCGACATCGATGCGCTGCCCCTGGTGGATGGCATCCCCCAGGAGGATCTGCGGCTGGGGCCTTGCGTCGGTGACATCGGCAAATTCGTCTGCATCGGCCTGAACTACGCCGATCACGCCGAGGAGGCCGGCATGCCGATCCCCGCCGAGCCGATCATCTTCAACAAATGGACCTCCGCGATTGTCGGTCCGAATGATCCGATCCAGGTCCCCCGCGGCTCGGTGAAAACCGATTGGGAGGTCGAACTGGGCGTCGTCATCGGCGAGCCCGGCGTCTATATCGACGAGGCCGACGCGATGCGCCACGTGGCCGGGCTGTGTGTGGTCAACGATGTCTCCGAGCGCGAATTCCAGATCGAACGCGCCGGCACCTGGGACAAGGGCAAGGGCTGCGACACGTTCGGGCCGACGGGGCCGTGGCTCGTGACGCTGGACGAGATCGCCGATATCGACGCGCTGGACATGTGGCTGGACGTGGACGGCGAACGGATGCAGACAGGTTCCACAGCGACGCTGATCTTCAAGATCCCGCATCTTGTGTCCTACTGCAGCCGATTCATGAGCCTGCAGCCCGGTGACGTCATCTCGACCGGCACGCCTCCGGGTGTCGGCATGGGCCAATCCCCACAGCGCTATCTGCATGGCGGCGAGGTCGTGACGCTGGGGATCGCGGGTCTGGGCGAGCAGACGTCGAAGGTCTTGCCAGCCGGATGAGTGTCGCGGACAGCTTGTCCAACGATCGGTTGTCCGGGCTGAAAAACGGCGGCATCGATGGCCGCCGCGCCAGCCCGGATGGGGTGAGGCGCCTTTCGGCGAACCGGAAAGGCTTGCGCGCGTGACACGGCAGTATTGGTTGTTCAAGACCGAGCCATCCACGTGGTCATGGGACGATCAGGTGGCCAGGGGCGATGCGGGTGAAGAATGGGATGGCGTCCGGAACTACCAGGCCCGCAATTTCATGCGCGAGATGTCGGTCGGCGATCTGGGCTTCTTCTACCTGTCGCAAAAAGACAAGGCCGTGGTCGGCATCGTAGAGGTGATCGCCGAGGCGCATCCCGAAAGCACAACCGAAGATCCCCGCTGGGACTGCGTGGACATCCGCGCGATCGAAGCGTTCCCGACACCCGTGCCGCTGGACCGGATCAAGGCTGATCCGCGGCTTTCCGAAATGGTTCTGGTCAGGAACGCCCGGCTGTCGGTCCAACCCGTGACCGAAGAGGAATGGCGTATCCTGTGCGACATGGGGGATCTGACGGCCCGGTTTTAACGGCTTGGGCCTGAACGGCCAATGGCCCGTTACACGAGGCCCGTCAGATGACCTTTTTCCACGCGATCAGGTCTACCGACGCGAACAGCCCCGCCTTGGCGTAGGGGTCGTCATCCGCCCAGTCGCGCGCCGCCTTCATGTCCGCGACGTCGAGGATGATCAGCGATCCGACCATCTCGCCGGCCTCGTCCAGAAGCGGCCCGGCCTGGCTGACCACGCCGGTGTCTTTCAGATAGGCGACATGGGCGTCGCGCGTGTCGAGGCGGGTCTGCAGGGCACCGGGCTTGTCGCGGGCAATCAGGGCAATCAGCATCATTCTTCCTTCAATGGTCGTGACAGCAGCATATCGACCGCCTGCGCCACGTGCAATTCCCCAGTGACCAGCGCGGTGACGGCCTCGGTGATCGGCATGTCGAGACCCGTCGCGCGGGCGCGGTCCAGCACGGCGCGCGCGGTCGCGGCCCCCTCGACGGTGATCGACGCATCGAACGCCTCGCCCGATCCGAGGCTGTGGCCATACGCCGTGTTGCGCGACTGGCCGCTCGTGCAGGTCAGCACCAGATCGCCAAAGCCCGACAGGCCCGCCAGCGTGTCGGGCCGCGCGCCAAGCGCATGGGCAAAGCGGATCATCTCGGCATAGCCACGCGTCATCAGCGCCGCACGCGCGCTTTCGCCAAGCCCCGCGCCCATCACCGCGCCACAGCCGATGGCGATCACGTTCTTGAGCGCGCCGCCCAGCTCCGCGCCGGTGGTGTCGGTGGTGCGGTAAAGCCGCAGCGTGGGCGTGGCAAGCCGGGCTTGCAGCGCCCTGCCCGTCCCGGCATCTCGGCAGGCCAGCGTCAGCGCGGTGGGCAGGCCAAGCGCGATGTCGCGGGCAAAGCTCGGACCGGTCAGGATCGCCGGTGTCGCGCCCGCGCAGTTTTGCGCGATCACGCCCGTGGGGCCAAGCCCGGTGGCAAGGTCCATGCCCTTGCAGCAGGCCACCAGCGGTCGCGCGTCAAGCGCCTCATGGTGATCCGTCAGGAAACCGCCCAGCCGTTGCATCGGCACGGCCAGAAGGCAGGGCGTCTCGCCCTTGGGAACCTCGCCCGAGATCACGGTCACACCCTCGGGCAGGTCGATACCGGGAAGGCGGCGGGCGTTGCGGCCCGTGCGGCGCATCTCGCCTGCCTGCGTGGGGTCGCGCGCCCACAAGGTCACCGGGCCGGTCCGCGCCAGCGTCACCGCCAGCGCGGTCCCGAACGCCCCGGCCCCGCAGATCAGGGTCATGCCTTGGCCCCTTTCCTGCCGCTGCCCACCAATCCCGGGCTGATGCGGTCCAGCGGCCAGCGCGGTCGTGCCGCAAGGCTCATGTCGTCCCGCCTGCCCATGGCGTGCAGTTCCGCCCCCGCATAGGCGATCATCGCCGCATTGTCGGTGCACAAGGCCAGCGGCGGTGCCAGAAACCGCGCGCCCGCCTCTGCCGCGACTCGCTGCAACGCCGCGCGGACCGGCCCGTTCGCCGCCACCCCGCCGGCCACGGCGACAAGCGGGGTCGCGGGAGCCTCGGCCATGTAGGCTGCCAGCGCGCGCCGGGTCTTTTCCGCCAGCACATCACAGACCGCGGCCTGAAACCCGGCGCACAGATCGGCGCGATCCTGCCGCGTCAGCCCCGACTTTTCGGCCACGATCCGGTCGCGGGCGCGCAGCAGGGCGGTTTTCAGCCCGGAAAACGACATGTCGCAGCCCGGTTTGTCCAGCAGCGGGCGCGGCAGGCGCAGACGCGCGGGATCGCCTTTCGCCGCCTCGGCCTCCACCGCCGGGCCGCCGGGTTGCGGCAGGCCCAAAAGGCGCGCAACCTTGTCGAACGCCTCGCCCGGGGCGTCATCGACGGTGCCGCCCAGACGGGTGAACGCGTCCGCCCCCCGCACGATCAGGAACTGGCAATGCCCGCCCGAGACCAGCAGCATAAGATATGGGTAGGCCACCCCATCGGTCAGCCGCGGCGTCAGCGCGTGCCCGGCCAGATGGTTGACGCCGATCAGGTCGATACCCGCCCCGGCGGCGATCCCCTTGGCGCACATCACCCCGGCGATCACCCCGCCGATCAGCCCCGGCCCGGCGGTGACCGCGACGGCGTGCACGTCGCGCAGGGTCAGATCCGCCCGCATCAGCGCCTCGCGCACGCAGATATCCAGCTTTTCGGCATGCGCGCGGGCCGCGATCTCGGGCACCACGCCGCCATACGCGGCATGCAGGCTCGCCTGATCGTACACCACCGAGGCCAGAATTGTCGGCACGCCGTCCGGCGCGATCCGCACCAACGCCGCCGCCGTATCGTCGCAGCTGCTTTCAAGGCCAAGGAAGATCAGCGGCTCGGTCATCGCGTCCGGCAAGATTGCGTGGAAGATGCAACGCAGCTACCACTGAAACCGTAACGCAACAACTCCGGATGCGGCATGACCGTGACGATCCTGATCACCCGGCCCGAGCCGGAGGCGGCCCGCTTTGCCGCACAGCTGCGCGCCGATCACGGGGTCGGGGTCGAGGTGCTCTGCGCGCCGCTGATGCGGATCCGGTGGACCGGCGCGCTGCCACGGCTCGGCGGTGACGAGACCCTGATCTTCACCTCGCGCCACGGTGTGGCCGGCTTTTGCCGGCTGACCGACCGGCGCGACCTGCCCTGCTACGGCGTCGGCGAGGCCACCGCGCAGGCCGCGCGCGCGGCCGGAATGGCGGCGATCGCCTGTGACGGCGATGCGCGCGCGCTGGTGCAGCGGATCGCACATGATGGCGCCACCGGGCCGTTTCTGCACCCGCGCGGCGCGCATGTCGCAACCGACATCGCCGGCGCGCTGCGCGCCGCCGGGCACGACGCCCGCGACACGGTCGTCTACGATCAGCAGGCGCAACCCCTCGATGATGCGGCACGGGCGGCTCTGGCCGGCACGGACCCGGTGATCCTGCCGCTGATGTCGCCGCGCAGCGCGGATCTGTTCTTTGCCCAGATCTTTGCCCAGTCCGGGGCACCCACGGCCCCGCTGCTGATCGCGGCGATCAGCCCCGGTACCGCGCGATCTGTGCCCGAGGGGGCCGCGCGGGTGCTGAGGGTCGCGGCGTCGCCCGATGCGGAAGAAATTCGCAAACTGTTGCAGGATCTGGTGAAAAGCGCCAAGCGACTTGAGGGTGGAAAACGGGCACAGTAAGGTCGACACCAGAGATTGACGTGGCAAGATTCGAAAGGGTGGAAAATCGTGACGAGAAAAAAGAAACCTGACACCGATCAGAGCAAGGCCGGAGACGCACCGTCCCGGACCGCGTCCGCACCCGAAGACGCCGCGCCCGGCACGCAAACCGATCAGGGCGCGACCCCCACGACCGGCCCCTACGCGCACGATCCGGCGCGCGTATCGGCACCGGAAAATCCGGCGAAACGCCTCCCGCAGCCCGATACATCCCCCGATACATCCGATGACGCCCCCGCGTCACAGGCGACGGAGCCTGAGACAGCGCCGGAGACGGCGGATGCGGTACCGGGGATGACCGACACCCCGACCGAGCCAGAGGCGGAGCGCCCCGCACCCGACACGCCCGAAGACACCGGCCTTGCCGCGGATACGCCCGGCGAGACCGTGACCGAAGGCGACGCGCCGGTCGCCGACACATCGCAGGCCGCCCGCGACGACGCGCGCCCCGGCGCAGCACCGGCCGCGAAACCCGAAACGGTCACGATCCGTCAGGGGGGCTTCTGGTCGATGCTGTTTGGCGGGGCTCTGGCTGCCAGCATCGGCGTGGTCGCCTCTCCCTATATCCTGTCATCGGAGATGCTGGAGGGCCGCGTGCCCGCCTTTCTTGCCCCAAACCAGGAAGGCGCGGACGAGGTCGAGACGCAACTCGCCGCCCAGGGCGGTCGCCTCGACGAGATCGAGACACGGCTCGACACGCTGTCGTCCGACATTCAGGCCGCGATGGACCGCCCCGACCCGCCCCCCGATCTCAGCGACGAGGTGGCCGGGCTGAGCGACACCGTCGGCAGCGTCGAGACCCGCATCGGAGAGATCGAGGATCGGTTCGGGACCGTCGAGTCGCAGTTCGGAGATGTCGAGGGCCAGATCAGTGACATAGGCAACCGTCTGACGGCGGTCGAAGACCGCCCGATCCCGACAAGCGACGACAGCGAGGTCTCGAGCAGCGAACTCGAGAGCCTGCGCGGACGGCTGGAAGAGCAACGCGCGGCGATGGAGGCGCAAAGCTCGGATATCGAGTCTCTGACATCGGAGATCGCGGCCCTTGCATCCGACATCGAAACGCAGGGAGCCACCATCGAAGAGCAACGCGACACGCTGGCCACGCAAGCGGGCGAGGTCGCGACCCTGCGCGAGGCGGCCGACGCCGAAGAGGCCGCGGCCCAGGACAGCGCGCGCACCGCGTTGCAGCGGGCGGCGCTGACACGTGTGGAGACCGCCCTCGACAGTGGCAGCCCGTTCGCCGACGCGCTGGCCGATCTGCGCGAGACGGGTGTCGAGGTGCCTTCGGCCCTTGCCGACACCGCCGAGACCGGCGTGCCCACGCAAACTGCGCTGATCGACGCCTTCCCCGACGCGGCGCGCTCAGCCCTGTCCAATGTGCGCGACACCAATGACGGGCTCGGCGCGGTGGAGATCGGGCAATTCTTCCGCACCCAGCTTGGCATGCGCTCGCTCGTACCGCGCGAAGGCGACGGTCCCGACGCGATCCTGTCCCGCGCCGAGGCGGCGCTGCGCGACGCGCGGATCGGCGAGGCGCTGACCGAGGTGGAGAACCTTCCCGAGGACGCCCGCGCCGCGCTCGACGACTGGGTCACGCGCGCCACGCAACGCCAAGAGGCCCTGTCCGCCGCCGATGCGCTGGCCGACAGGTTGAATTGAATCAGATAAAGGGCGATCCCAATGCTTTGGTCGATTATCAAGATAGCCGTTTTCATCGCCTTTGTGGCCGCGGCCACCTATGCCGCGACATTCCTGCTGGAACTGGAGGGCGGCGTCCGCATCGTGGCGGCGGGGATGGAAATCAATCTCACGCCGATCAAGGCGGTCATCGCCCTCGGGCTGCTGCTGCTGGCGATGTGGCTTCTGATGAAGCTGGCGGGCCTTCCGGTCGCCACCCTGAAGGTCATCAACGGGGATGAAACGGCCCTGTCGCGCTACTTCGACAAGAACCGACAGGAAAAGGGCTATCGCGCGCTCGGCGAAGGCATGCTCGCGCTGGCCGAGGGCGACGGGGATGTGGCGATCGCCAAGGCCACCAAGGCCGACAAGTACCTGCACAAGCCCGCGCTGACCAACCTGATCACCGCACAGGGGGCCGAACTGACCGGCGACCGCGCCCGCGCGACCGAGGTCTACAAGCGCCTTCTGAACAACGAAAAGACGCGGTTCGTCGGCGTCCGCGGGATGCTGCGCCAGAAGCTGGCCAGCGGCGAGACCGAGACCGCGCTGAAGCTGGCGCAGACCGCCTTCGCGCTGAAACCACGCCATACCGAGGTGCAGGACACGCTGCTGCAATTGCAGGCCGGTCAGCATGACTGGAAGGGCGCGCGCCAGACACTGAACGCCAAGCTGAAATACGGCAACATGCCGCGCGACGTGCACAAGCGGCGCGATGCGGTGCTGGCCCTGTCGGAGGCCCGCGACGTGATCGCGGAGGGCAAGAGCATCGAGGCGCGCGAAGCGGCGATCGAGGCCAATCGCAAATCGCCCGATCTGGTCCCGGCCGCCGTCATGGCCGCGCGCAGCTATGTCGAACAGGGCAGCAAGCGCTACGCCACGCGGGTGATCGTCAAGGCATGGCAGGCGCGCCCGCATCCCGATCTTGCCGCCGCCTTTGCCGAGATCGAACCCGACGAGACACCGGCCCGCCGGCTCAAGCGCTTTGGCAAGTTGCTGAGCAACCGCCCCGATGCGCGCGAGACGCGGCTTCTCAAGGCCGAGCTGAACCTCGCCGCCGAGGATTTCCCGGCGGCACGGCGCGCGCTTGGCGACATGGCGGAGGTCGATCCCGATGCCCGCACGCTGACCATCATGGCGGCGATCGAGCGCGGCGAAGGATCCTCCGACACCATCGTCAAGGGCTGGCTGGCGCGCGCGGTCAGCGCGCCGCGCGGGCCGCAATGGGTGTGCGACAGCTGCCAGCACATCCATGCCGACTGGGCGCCGACCTGCGAGAATTGCGGCGCGTTCGATTCGCTGAGCTGGCGTGCCCCGCCGAAATCCTCGATGTCGACGCCGACCGGGCTCGAAATGCTGCCGCTGATCGTCGGCGCGCTCGATGACAAGGAGGACAGGACCGGCGACGGGGCGGATACCGACGACGATGTCGTCGATGCCGAGGTCGTGTCGCCCGACGGCACGAAGGACGACACCGGCAAAAACGCCAAGACCTGATCGGGCGCGTCACGCCGCCGGGTGCATCGACCTCATCAGAAGCTGAAAACCGGGCCGGTCAACTGGCCCGGTTCTTTTTTGCCCGGAAAGACCCGGAACGCCCCGTCACCCGCGGCGATGGTCCATGCGGTCAATGCGTCCAGGTCTGCCGGCGCGAGGGCGAGAAATTCTCGGCGTAGCCGCCCTTGCGGAGATTGGGCTTGCGCTTGTGCGGCTCCTGAACCACGGCGTCGATGCGGTGATCCCTGGCATAGTCCAGCGCGGCCTCCCGCGTGGGGAACCGCAGCCGCACCTGCGCCTGCGTGTCGTTGTTCGAGGTCCATCCCATCAGGGGGTCGACCTCGCGCCGGGTCTCGGACACGAACTCGAGCACCCAGTGATCGGTCCCGGCATTGCCGGATTGCGTCGCGGTGCGGGACGGCTTGTAGATGCGCGCGGGCATGGCTCTCTCCATTACTAGGCTGGTCACAATATCCCAGATACCCCGCTCTTGGGCAAGGACGTATGGGGGCAAAGGGACGTATGGCCGCGCTCAGGCGGCCTCGCCATCGGTGAACTGAAGCCGCGCGAGGCGCGCATAAAGCCCGTTCTCCGCGACAAGGCTGTCATGGGTTCCCTGGGCCACGATGCGCCCGGCGTCCAGCACGACGATGCGGTCGGCCCGCTTCACGGTGGCCAGCCTGTGCGCCACGATGATCGTGGTGCGCGAACGCGCCATCGCCTCGACCGCCGCCTGCACGGCATGCTCGCTCTCGGCATCGAGCGCCGATGTCGCCTCGTCCAGAAGCAGCACGGGCGCGTCGCGCAGGATCGCACGGGCGATGGCGATGCGCTGTTTCTGCCCGCCAGACAGCATCACGCCGCGCTCGCCGACATAGGTGTCGTAACCCTCGGGCAGGCCCGTGATGAAGGCATGCGCGTTGGCGGCGCGGGCCGCCGCCTCGATCTCGGCCGCAGTCGCGTCGAGCCGGCCAAAGCGGATATTGTCGCGCGCCGAGGCGGCGAAGATCACCGGATCCTGCGGCACCAGCGACAGCTCGCGGCGGAACTCGTGCCGCGACATGTCCGCCAGCGACACCCCGTCCAGCGTGATGCGCCCCGCGTCGGGATCGTAGAACCGCTGGATCAGTTGAATGATGCTGGTCTTGCCCGCCCCCGACGGCCCCACCAGCGCCACGGTCTCGCCCGCCCGGATCGTCAGCGACACATCGTCCAGCGCCGGGATCCCGGGGCGCGCAGGGTAGGCAAAGCGCACGGCGTCAAACACGATCTCGCCCTTGACGGGGCGCGGCACGGGGCGCGGCGCGGCCAGATCGGTCACCGGGTCGTCGGCCTGCAACAGATCGACAAGCCGTTCGGTGGCGCCCGCCGCGCGCTGCAACTCGCCCCAGATCTCCGAAAGGGCGGCGACAGCCCCCGCCACCATCACCGCGTAGATCAGGAATTGCACGAGACTGCCGGGCGTCATGTCACCGGCACGCACATCGCGCGCGCCGATCCACAGCACGCCGACGACCCCGGTGAACACCAGAAAGATCACGATCACGGTCATCAGCGCACGGGTGTTCACGCGGCGGCGCGCGGCATCATAGCTGGCCTCGGTCACGTCGGCGAACTGCGCGCGGCTCTCATGCTCATGGGTAAAGGCCTGCACCGTCTGCACCGACAGAAGCGCCTCGGAGGCATTGCCCGAACTGTTGGCGATCCAGTCCTGATTCTCGCGGCTCAGGACACGCATGCGCCGCCCCAGAAACAGGATCGGCACGATCACCAGCGGCACGACCAGCAACACCAGACCGCTCAGCTTGGGCGAGGTCGCGAGCATCATCACCAGCCCGCCGGCGAACAACAGAAGGTTGCGCAGCGCGATCGACACCGACGACCCGATGACCGACAGGATCAGCGTGGTGTCGGTGGTAATCCGGCTGAGAACCTCGCCGGTCATCAGACGCTCGAAAAAGGCCGGGCTCATGCCGATCACGCGGTCGAACACCGCCTTGCGGATATCGGCCACCACCCGCTCTCCCAACCGGGTCACCAGCAGATAGCGCAGCCCGGTGCCAAGCGCCAGAAGCGCCGCGATGAACAGCGCGCCCGCGAAATAGCGATCCAGCAGCGCGCCATCACTGATGCCGAAATTGTCCACCACGCGCCGCACCGCCAGCGGCAGCACCAGCGCCACCGCGGCGGTCACCACAAGCGCCGAGATCGCCGCGATCAGAAGCTTGCGATAGGGCCGCATGAAGGGCCACAATTCGCCGAGGGCACCCACCCGTTTCGATTTGTCGCGATTGCGTATATCGGCCCCGCTATCGGCCTGCTGCGCCATGGCTCGGTTTCCCCCGGTCGTTTCGCGCCCCGTCTTGGCGGGCGGGCGCGGCGGGGTCAAGGGGTGGTTCATGGACATATCGGCAGGTTGGAGCGGGCGACGGGAATCGAACCCGTATCATCAGCTTGGAAGGCTGAGGTCTTACCATTACACAACGCCCGCGTCGGGCCGGTGTTAGTCGAGCGCAGCTTTGGGGTCAAGCGGGTCATGCATCCTCTGCAGGGTGGCCGTCAGTAGTTCTGGGCCTTGCGGATCTTGGTCATGCGGCCCTCCTCGGCGATCGCGCCGCCAAGCGTGGTCACGCCCTTGGCCTCCAGCATGCTGAGCATGCGGATGAAGACCTCGGCGGTGGCCACCGCGTCGCCCATGGCGGTGTGCCGCGCCTCGGGCGGGATATGCACGCCGAACCGGTCGCAGAGCGCATCGAGCGTGTGCTGCCCGCTGTGATCGAACAGCCCCGCCGACATCAGCACCGTGCACAGCACCGGGTTGTCGAAGCGCCGGCCGATCACCTCCTCCTTGAGCCGCAGGAAGGCCAGATCGAAGGGCGCGTTATGCGCCACCAGCACCGCGCCACGGCAAAAGTCGTGAAACCGCTTGCCGGCCCCGGTGATGTCGGGGGCGCCCGCCACCATGTCCTCGGAGATGTGATGCACCCGGGTCGAGGCGGCGGGAATGGACCGGCCGGGATCGACCAGCGTGTCGAAGGTCTCGCCATGCAGGATGCGCCCGTTGACGATCCGCAGCCCGGCGATCTGCACGATCTCGTCGCCGCCGCGCGGCGACAGGCCGGTGGTTTCGGTGTCGAACACCACAAAACTCAGATCCGACAGCTTCGTGTCGGCCAGATCACCCTCGGGCGTGTCGGGCAGGTTGAAATCGTAGAATTCGGGCCGCGCGTCGCAGGGCGCAAGCGCCGGGTTGGCCGATGCGAGCGGCAGCACGATGCGGTAGCCGCCTCTCGCGGGCTCGGACCACAGATCGGTCTGATGCGCGCTGAGCGCATCGCGCCCGGAATAATCGCCATAGGCCGACGAGAGCGGCGTTTTCAGCCAGTCGGTCAATTGCCCGTCGGTCACCGGTTCGCCCTGCCAGCCAAGCACGAGACGCGTCTCCACGCCGTCCTCTTCGGCCGCAAGCGTCAGCCCGTCGCGGGTGTCGTTTTCGGTCAGATGCGCCACGAGCGCCGCCAGAAGCGTGGTGACAGCAAAGCCGTCGCAACTCAGCATCGCCTCACTGGGCGCGGTGTCGATCCGGGCGGCGGCCCCGGCCCGGACCCCGTCAAAGACATGGGCGGCTGCCACCGGCGACATCGGCCAGCGGCGCGACTTGATGGTCGCGTGCCGTTCGCCCATGTCATCCAGACAGGCAAAGAGCCGCGCGACCTCGTCCGAGATCCCCTTTTGCACCTGTTCGCGGGTCTCCGCCGGCAGATCCTCGTCCGATTGCATCAGATCCAGCAGCGCGCCGATGGTGCCGGCGGGCCGCCGCACCCCCTCCATCAGGGTCATGAAAAGGTGATCGTGCCGGGCATGCGCGCTGAGGTCTTCGGTGGCATCCTGAAAGATCAAGACATGCCCCGACAGTTCCTCATCCGACAGGATCGGGCTGACGCGGCCCAGCAGGAACCGCGTGCCATCGGCCGAGGCGGCGAGGAACGTCTCGGCGGTGACCTCGCCGCGCACGCGGGCCTTCTGCATCCGCGCGAGCGCGTCCATGATCGGCTCTGGCCGCAGGAACGCCGAAAGCGGGCGATCAAGCCCGATATCGCCCAGCAGATCCTGCGCCATGCGATTGTAAAGCATCACGCGATTGTCGGGCGTGGCCACCACCGCGCCCTCGCCCAGATCGCGAAACAGCGCCTCGAACAGCGCCTTTTCGCGGGCGATGCGGGCGGTCTCCCGCTCGATCGCGCGCTGCCGGGCCAGACGCGCCTCCGACAGGGCCGCGTTGATCGCGTTGGCGGCGGGCGCGAGCGCGCCGAGATGCTTGGCCTGTTCCTCGTCGATCTCCAGATCCACGTCCGCGCGGGCGCGGGTGGTCAGGTCCGAGGCCAGCGCGAGGATCGGCTTGGCGACGTTTTCATCAAACAGAAGCCCGATCCAGACCGACAGGCTCAGCACGCCCAGCCCGGCCAGCAGACCCGCGATCACGTAGCCGTCGAGATCGCCACCGGCGCGGGCATGGCCGACCCACAGCCCCGCGCCGATCAGCGCAGCCCCCCCCAGCCCGAGCGCCGCGAAGAACAGCGCAAAGCGCAGCCGCAATCCCAGACGGCGGGTCAGGCGCTCAATCATCGCCACCCTCCCCCAGCAATTCGGTGATCCGCGCTGTCAGGTCGGCGGTGGCGAACGGCTTGGTCATGAAGGCGTCGGCGCCCACGGCCAGCCCCTTGCGGCGCTCCACGTCGCCGCCGCCGGCGGTGATCATCAACACCTTGATCCCGGCAAGATCGGGGTCGCGGCGGATGATCTCGCAGATTTCATAGCCCGAGACTTCCGGCAGCATCACGTCGAGCACCACCAGATCGGGTTTGTCCTCGCGCAGCGCCTCGAGCGCGGCATTGCCCGTCGCCTCACGGCGCAGGTGAAATCCCGCCCGCCCGATCAGATGGGTGAGCGCGAGCGCGATATTATCCTCGTCCTCGACGAGCAGAACGGTCTTTTGCGACATTGCGGGCCTCCTCTCCCGGTCATGTCCGGCTCGGTCACGACGGACACAGCGCCTCGATCAGCGGATCGTCACCCCCCACACGCCGCCATGTGGCATTGTCGGGGTCGGCAAGTGCTGCGGTGCTGACATCGGCGCGCGCGCCATCCGCGCAATCCACCAGCTGCGGGCGTTTCGCGGGCGGCGTCCAGCGCGCGAAAAGATACACATCCGCCAGCAGGATACCGTCCGCATCCGGCTTGGTCTGAACCCCGGAGACGTCCAGCGCCATGATCCGGGTGGTCTGCGGCACCACGTAGGTCCAGGGTTTCCAGAACCGCGTTTCCTCCACCGTGGTCAGCACCTCGACCCCGTCGGGCAGGCCCTGCATCGTGCGCTCGGCCCATGTGTATTCCGACCAGACCGCATAGCCCAGCATCGCGGCCCCGGCGGCCACCGGCGTGATCCAGCGCGGCAGCCGCCCGCCGCTGAGATGCCCGGCAATCAGCGCCAGACCGGCGACCGCGATCCCTGCGGCGAATGTCGCGATCAATTCGAAGAACATGGTCTACTCGCGCGCCCCTCTGGATTGCCCGATGGCCGATTGCATCGTCTTGACCACCATGAACGCGTCGCGCAGGTGGTTGCGTTCCAGATCCGACATTTCGGCGGGATTCATGAAATTGTCGGGTGCCTCGCCCCGCGCGACCTGCCCCGCCTGATGGCGCAGCCGGGTTTCGGCGATCAGGTCGTAGGCATCGAGCAGGTCATGCGCGCCGCTTTTCGAGATCACGCCCGCATCGCGCGCGCCCTCGATCCGGTCGCGCGTGCCCGAGGCGGTCAATGATCCCAGAAGCGCATAGATGCGCCCCAGATCGACGACCGGCACCACCCCGGATGCCTTTAGGTCGATGGTGTTGCGGTTCTCGCCCGACCGGATCAGCGTCAATCCGCGAAAGAACCCCAGCGGCACGGTATGCTTGAGCGAGTTCGAGATCATGTGCGCCACGAAGATCGAGTTCTTCTTCGCCTTCGCCAGAACCTCGTGCTCGAGATTCTCGAACAGCTCGAATTCGCCCGAGATGGGTCGCAGGTCGAACATCACAGAGGCCAGCATCTGCGCCTCGTTGTCGGGCTGACGGATCCAGCGGGCGAAGTAATCGCGCCACGCCCGGCGCGGCTGCCGCCAGCGCGGATTGGTCGCCATCATGTCGCCGGGGCAGTAGAAGAACCCGCAAGTGTCCAGCCCGTCGCTGACGAACCTTGCCAGATCGGCGAAATAGGCGTCATGCGCGTCGGGGCGGAACGCATCGTCGAGGATCAGGCAATTGTCCTGATCGCTGACGCCGGTCTGCTCGCGCCGGCCCTGGCTGCCGCAGGCGGCCCAGAGATACGGCACCGGGGCCGGGCCGAGCCGCTCTTCGGCCAGCGTCAGCAGGCGGCGGGTGATGGCGTCGGTGATATCGGTGATCCGCCGGGTGATCGAGCCGGGCTTGACCCCGGCCCGCACGAGCTGCGCCAGAAGCCCCGGCACCCGCTCCATCACATGCGCCATGTCCTGCGCGGACTGCGCGCTGGCGATATCGGCGACCATGTGGCTGGCCGTGGCGGCCTGCTGGCGAAAGAGATCGGTCTTGCCGATCATGCCCACGAGGCGCTCGCCCTGCGCCACCGGCAGGTGATTGACGCCCAGTTCCGCCAGCCTCATCAGCGCGTCGAGGCCAAGGCGGTCCGGCGCGATGGTCACCGGATCGGGGGTCATCACCTGCGCCACGGTGACCCGGCCATCCAGATCCTCGGCCAGCACCCTGTTGGTCAGGTCATGCACGGTGATGATCCCGGCAAGGCGACCCTCGTCCATCGCCACGACCGAGGAGATGGTGTGTTTGCGCATCACCCGCGCGACCTCGGACACCGTGGTGTCGGGCGTGCAGGTGATCGGCTTTTTCGACATCAGGTCCGACACCTGAAGCGCGGTCAGGCCGGTGGCATAAGGTCCGGTCTCGTTCGGATCGGTGGGGCGCGCGCGCTGGAACCAGCGCGCCACGGTATCGCTGCGCTCCATCAGCGTGTCGAAATGCGCCGTGGGGATCAGGATCAGCCGCGCGGCCTCGGTCGCCCGCACGTCGAGCTGCGCCGTCCCGTCACGCAGCAGACCGCGTTCGCCCATGATCTCGCCGGGGCCGCGATGCGCCACCAGATCATGCGCGCCCGCCTGCATGTCGAACGCCCCGCTTTCGATCACGTAGAGCCCCTCCAGCATGTCGCCCTTGCTGAGAAGCGTCTCGTCGGCGGCAACCTCGATGCGCCGCAGATCGGGGGCGATATGCGCGCGCAGATCCTGCGACAGATCGTCGAACGGCGCGTGACGGCACAGGGTCTCGATCAGGGCGGGGTCTGCGTCACTCATGGCCGGGCGGCTCCGTCAGGATCGGGTGGGTGGGTAAGACAATGACCTAAAAGCGCCCGGTTGTTGCCGCGAATACCGGCGGGCGTAGAGGTGGCGAGGGGCGGCACGCGCCGCCCCTGCCCGTCTTTCTCAGTGGTCGGACGCAGCCGCGGCACCTTTCGGCACGCGCACGCTTTCGACCAGATCGTCGATCTCCTGCGGGATCGGCGCCGTCACCTTCGAGATGGTGAACGCCACGATGAAGTTGAGCATCGCCCCCACGGCCCCGAAGGACACCGACTTGACCGTGCCAAGCAGCGGATCGGCATCGGTGAAGCTGTTGGTGTCGGGGATGAAGAACCAGCCCTTGTGCAGGAAGATATAGACCAGCGTGACGATCAGGCCGGTCAGCATGCCCGCCACGGCACCCTTGTTGTTCACCTTGGTGAAGATGCCCATCATCAGCGCCGGGAAGATCGACGCCGCCGCGATGCCGAAGGCCAGCGCCACGGTTTCCGCCGCAAAGCCCGGCGGGTTGAGCCCCAGATACGACGCGACGATGATCGCCCCTGCCATCGCGACACGCGCCGACATGAGCTCGCCCTTCTCAGAGATGTTGGGCGCAAACCGTCCTTTCACCAGATCGTGGCTGACCGCAGACGAGATGGCCAGCAACAGACCCGCCGCCGTCGACAGCGCGGCAGCGATGCCACCCGCGGCCACCAGACCGATCACCCAGCCCGGCAGGTTGGCGATCTCGGGGTTGGCCAGCACGAGGATGTCGCGGTTGAAGTTGGTGAGCTCGTTGCCCTCCCAGCCTTCGGCCGCGGCGCGCTCCTGCATGTCGGCGTCCGCATCGTTGTAGTACTGGATGCGGCCGTCGTCATTCTTGTCTTCCCAGCCCAGAAGGCCGGTCAGCTGCCAGGTGGCCATCCAGTCATAGGCGGGATCGTTGGCGATCTGCTCGGTCGAGACGGCCTGCCCCTGCGTGCCTTCGGGCCACATCAGATCGGTGATGTTGAGCCGCGCCATCGCGCCCACGGCCGGAGCGGTGAGGTAGAGCAGCGCGATGAAGACCAGCGCCCAGCCCGCGGACCAGCGTGCGTCGGCGACCTTGGGCACGGTGAAGAAGCGCATGATGACATGCGGCAGACCCGCGGTGCCGATCATCAGCGACAAGGTGAAGAGCACCATGTTGAGCGTGTCGCCGTGATGCGCCGTGTACTCGTTGAAGCCCAGCTCGCGCACGATCTGGTCGAGCGTCGCCAGGAGCGGCTCGCCCGAGGCCTGATAGTCGCTGAAGAGGCCCAGCGCCGGGATCGGATTGCCCGTCAGCTGCAGCGAGATGAACACGGCCGGGATCGTGTAGGCCATGATCAGCACGCAGTACTGCGCCACCTGGGTGTAGGTCACGCCCTTCATGCCGCCGAAAACCGCGTAGGCAAAGACGATGACCGCGCCGATCAGGAGGCCGAGCGTGTTGTTGACCTCCAGGAACCGGCCGAAGGCCACGCCGACGCCGGTCATCTGGCCGATCACGTAGGTGAGCGACGCGACGATCAGGCAGATGACGGCCACGAGCCGCGCAGTCGGGGAATAGAACCGGTCGCCGATGAATTCGGAGACGGTGTATTTGCCGAACTTGCGCAGATAGGGCGCCAGCAGCAGCGCCAGAAGCACGTAGCCCCCGGTCCAGCCCATCAGGAAGGACGAGTTGTCATAACCGGTGAAGGCAATGAGACCCGCCATCGAGATGAAGCTTGCAGCCGACATCCAGTCCGCCGCGGTCGCCATCCCGTTGGTGACGGGGTGCACGCCGCGCCCGGCGGCGTAGAATTCGCTGGTCGATCCGGCGCGTGCCCAGACCGCGATGCCGATGTAGAGCGCGAAACTCGCGCCCACGAACAGCAGGTTGATTGTAAACTGGTCCATTGTTTCCTGCCCCTATCAGTCTTCGCCGACGCCGTGTTCGGCATCGAGCTTGTTCATCCGCCAGGCGTAGAAGAAGATCAGGCCAAGAAAGACCAGGATCGACCCTTGCTGCGCGAACCAGAACCCGAGATCCGTGCCGCCTACGTGGATCCCGGACAACAGGGGGCGCAGCAGGATGCCGAACCCGAACGAGACGAGGGCCCAGATCACCAGGCTCCAGAGAATGATGCGCACATTGGTCTTCCAATATGCCCTGGCCGATTCCTTTTCTTTCTCAGTCACAGACAAATCATGTCCTCCTTTTGCGAGAAGATATCCCCCTGCCCGGCCGGGACATGGCGCCCCGGCGCGGACAGCCCTTAACTCACGCGGCGGCCTGTCGGACCGCCACGCTCAGTTCCTGTGCCACGTCGTCTATGTCGCCCATGGCATCGACGCGGGCGAGCACGCCCTTGCCGTCGTAATAGTCGATGAGCGGCGCCGTCTGCTCGTGATAGGCGCGCAGCCGGCTCCCGACCGTCTCGGCGTTGTCGTCGGCGCGGCGGGTCATCTCGGTGCCGCCGCACTTGTCGCATACGCCGTCCACTTGCGGCGTCTTGAACGTGTCGTGATAGCCCTCGCCGCATTTGGCGCAGGTGTAGCGTCCCGAGATTCGATCGACCATGGCTTCGTCGTCGACCTCTAGGCTGATCGCGGCGCGGATACTCTGATCCATGTCAAACATCAGCGCATCGAGCGCCTCGGCCTGCACGGTCGTACGCGGGAAGCCGTCGAGGATCACGCCGTTGGCGGTGTCGGGCTCGGCGAGCCGGTCGCGCAGGATGGCGATGACGATCTCGTCGGAGACAAGCTCGCCCGCCTCCATCACCGCCTTGGCCTGTTTGCCGGCCTCCGTGCCGGCGGCCACGGCGGCACGCAACAGATCCCCCGTCGACAGCTGCACCAGCCCGAACGTGTCTTCGAGCCTCCGCGCCTGCGTGCCCTTCCCGGCCCCCGGAGGTCCGAGAAGGATGAGATTCGCGGGGCTTTGATCCGTTCCGT
>Ga0307981_1000805_pt1 | contig 30408 bp, 23 predicted proteins | sample OrgLakmetagen987_FD_201849 | JGI IMG/M metagenome (GOLD analysis project Ga0307981, IMG submission 201849) | Saline water microbial communities from Organic Lake, Antarctica - #987 | ecosystem: Environmental > Aquatic > Non-marine Saline and Alkaline > Saline | place: Antarctica: Organic Lake... | reverse complement strand
GCTACGGTGAGTCTAGCATCATCCGCATCTGAATCACTGGGGTGGGTGGCGACATCGTCGTAAGCGTCGTGCCAACGCAATTGCACGAGGCCCCACCAGTTTTCATCTTTTTCGGCTTTCAGGCCAACACTACCATAGATTCGATTTGCCCTGGAAAGGTTGTCCTTAAATGTGCCACCCACGACCGGGATCTCCCGCGTGGCATCGACCAGAGAAAAAGAACCGACGAGGGCCAAACGTTGCCATGCTCCAAATTCGTCACCATAATCCCAAGCGGCTTCAAAACCTTGAAGTAGTGCGCTTTCAATATTAGTGGTGACAGGAGTGGCCAGTGAGAAGTCGCGCTGGATCAAATCGTCAATCTCGGTGCGAAAGAGGCTGAAGGAAAGGGAATTTTGGTTCTTCTGCCACTTCCAGCCGAGTTCGTAAGTGTAGCTCAACTCTGGTTCGAGGTTCGGATCGCCACTCGCCGGCACGCCGCTCGAACCGCGATCCACATTGCCGGCGAGGTTAACTAGATTTGGAGCTCGAAAGCCGCGTGATACACCCGCGAATAATCTGTGATGGGCATCAACTTTCCAGATGCCCCGGAGGCTGCCAGTGAGATCATCGACCGATCCGTCCACGTCGTCAAAAGACCACTTATAGTAGCTGTAACGTAAGCCGGATACTAAATTGAAGCGGTCGTTGATGCGCCAATTGTCCTGCAGGAAGGTTCCGTAGGATTCGTAAATACTGCCGTCGGGAACGGTGGCCTGATTGGACCAGTCTGCCGGGTTGTGCGGTGCGAGTAAGGCTAGGTTGCTGGAGCCGGCAGGAGTCCTGAACTCGCGGTAGCTGTTCGCAGTTTTCTCATAAATGTAGGTGCCACCCCAGGTTAGCTCATGCTCGTCTTCAGATCCGAGAAGAGTGGTGAACTGCAAATCTACCCCGAGCACGTTGATCGTATTATCATATTCCCGTTGCCGGATAAGCTCGTTTGGAGTGCTTTGGTCTCGGATCGAAGACCGGAACTCTTCCTCTGCAAACTGATGCCACCAGAGCTTTGTGGCCGCGCGTTCGATCCAATTGCTTTCGACCTGCCAGCTATGTTTCAAGTGAAGGTAGCTGAATGCCTGCGGGTCAAAGTAACGATAGAGCCGGTTCGTCTGGCCGGAATTTTCAAAATAACCACCGGAGCGCGGTGCATCGACCTGTCGTTTGTGGCCGGTGCTCACTTGTAAGTCATGATCGTCGAACCCCAGGTAGGCCACGCGCAGGCCGCCGCTGTAGGCATCGTAGTCGGTATTCGGGATGCGGTCGTAGTCGCCGCCGAAGAGACGATCGTTGGCATCCTTGCCTCCTTCGCGATCGTGAAACCAGCTGCCGCTGAGTTCAAAGGAGTAGGCCCAATCGCCGGAGACTCCGTCGACTCCGCCCTCAAAGCTCGGGCCGCTACCGGTATCCACACGTGTTCGCGCCCAGGGAGACAGCTCGGTCGTCACGCCACGACCGGCAGGTGCGAGACGAAAGTCCATCGCGCCGGTTAGTCCGTCGGAGCCATTGACGGTCGATGAAGAGCCCAGAATCAAATCGATTGAACTGAGCCCGGTATCTGGAACAGTCGCTGCATATTGATTCGGTCCCGGACGCATGAAGGCATGGCTTAAGCGGATCCCATCAAAGAGCAGTAGCGCCTGTTCGCCGGTCAGTCCGCGCACGAAGGGACTGGCTTGATTGGGAGCCGTCCTCTGAATGAACACACCCGGCGCATAGTTGATGCGGTCCAGTCCGGTTCGCCCGATTTGCTGGCTTAAATTATCCGTCTCGATACGATAAAACGCATAGGGCTGATCAAGCGGAGCCTCATTGAGGCGTGTGCCGGATACCTCCATGGGGGGTAATTTATAAACCGCTTCGGCTTCCGTCTGAGCTGTTGCCGAAAGAGCACCATTTAACAGGCAAACTGTGCCCAGAGTGTAAAAATAGACAGGCTTCATTTCAATTGATATAAGTAGGTATTTGTATCAGAATAGGATACCACTGACTTGTGGTTTCATCTATCTGAATGATCACGCACAGATTGGCAAACAAGCCTCGTTTGGCACTTATTCACAGGTGGTCAGAAAACGCTCATCTGCTGGTCAAAAATGAAACAAAATTGCTGAATTGGAGATCAATCATCTCTCCCTCGTAATTTTCGGCGCAGAGTGGTGCGGTTCGCTTTTAGGGCAGTTGCCATCGGGGCGAGTTTGCCGTCGTAGCGTTCAAGCAGTAGCTTGATGAGTGCTGTGTTAAGGTGTGATTCGAGATCACGGTAACGTGGCTCCTCGGTAGACTCGAAATAATGGTCGAGCCAGGCATTCATTTCGATCATAAGTTGTCGTGGAAGAGTGTCGGTTTTGCGGAGAGTAGGTTGGGCTCTCAGATATGCAGGGAGGTGAGAAGAGTCGATCACCGTTGCCTCGGAACTTACAGTCAGGGCAAAGGCCATCGCATTGTGCAGTTCGCGTAAATTCCCGGGCCACTCATGGGAAAAGATAAGATCCATTGCAGATTCGCAGATGGTAACCTTACAACCTGGTTTGAGCTGACCTAGAAAAAATGAAACCAGTGCAAGCAGATCGTCCATTCGGTTTCTAAGCGGAGGAAGTAGGACTTCGAGGATTTGCAAGCGGTAGAAGAGTTCACTGCGAAAGCGGCCAGTCGTGGCCTTTTGATGGAGATCTTCGCTGGTGGTTGCGATCAAACGGGGGAAAGTTGACGAGCGTTCGGTCTCGATCTTGCGCACGAGCTCGGCCTGCACCGGATCGCAGAGTTGCCCAACTTCTTCAATGATGAGTGCTCCGCTTATTGACTGTGCCAGCGAGCTATTGAGTTCCTCGATCGTTGTGCTGGGGCCAGCGACAAGAGTGCAGGCGTGTTCATGGCTGCGCAGACCGAAGGTCTGGATGACGCGGGCGGTATGGGATTTGCCGCTACCGATCTCACCCCGCACCAGAACCGGTTCGTCCGAAGCGCAGCAGTGGGCGATTTGCTGAAACACCGGCCGCATGGATTTGGCGGCTCCGATATAAGCGGCTGTGTCGGCGGGTGGTGGCTCGGCCAGTTCCTGATGCTTGCGGGTGGACGTTATGACACGCTGCAGGCTTTGATTGAAGGCATCGAAATCGATGGGTTTCTGGAAAAACTCAAGAACTCCGAGTTTTCGGGCGGCGATAGTGTTTTGGATTTCACCATGAGCCGTGATTATGAAGGTCGGGGTGTCGAAGTCCTCACCGAGCGAGTCGAGGAATTTCAGGCCATTTTGGTCGGGCAGCCCAATGTCGAGAATCATGGCAGCATAAAATTGTTTACCCGAGTTCAGGAGTTTACCCGCTTGTGCAGCGGTGGCAGCAATGTCGCTGGTCGCGCCAGCATGTTCGACGGTAGCGGCAAGGGCACGTGCGAGCGCATGTTCGTCTTCAACGATGAGCATTCGGGTGGATTTCATAGGTCGGTTACGTTGAGTGAGAATTTGGGAGCCGAACACGAACAACAGCACCGCCGTCGGGATCATTTATAGCGTTGATTGTCCCGTCATGGGCCTCAATCACCTCACGTGCGAGGGTGAGGCCAATGCCCATGCCGCCTTCGCGTTCGGAAAAGAAAGGTTCCCCGAAGCGCTTCAATGCATCTTCGCTGAAACCTACGCCGGTATCCTGGATGATTAGCACGGCTTGCTTATCTGTCGTCTCGAAACGAATGCTAATGCCACCGCCCTCCGGCATAGCCTGCATTGCATTGACCAGTAGATTGCGCACGACTTGCTCGATGCGGGCGTGATCGCAGTTGACTGACAAAGGTTTAGCAGGTTCGACGATGCGGAGGGTTGCATTCGCGTGATCCATGGCGGCGCCCAGGCTCTCCGCAATACGGACAACCAGGGTGGCGAGATCGTGTTCGCTTGATTGCGGTGGCGCCGGACGAACCACGAAGAGCCATTGGTTCACTAGGTCGGTGATGCGATCAACTTCAGCGCGAATGAGCCCTATGGACTCTGAGTCTGAGGGCTTGGATGCACGGGCCAGTAAGTCGGCATGCAGGGCGATGGAGGAGGCAGGGTTGCGGATTTCATGGGCGAGGCTTGTGGCGATTCGTCCAAGCGTTGCCATGCGTTCCGATTGCCGTCGCCGGTTTTGCTCGTTGACGAGCCGTGCGTGGGTTGCTTCCAGCGAGCGGGCGAGCTCGCCAATTTCATCGCCTCGACTGGACACTTCCAGTGGGATTTCTGGTGCAGCCCGGTCATCATGCTCCAAGTGCGGCAACCAGTTTGTTAAAGTTGAAAGAGGGGTAACGATTCGGTGAGCAAGATAATACGCCAAACATCCACAGGCGATCGTGAGAAGGATTGTCGGAATGAGCACCGCATCACCGAGCCCGGTCGCCATGACGGATCGTGTCTCGCGAATCAGCACCAACTGCTTTTCGTCGCGCTGAAAAGGCGCGATGGCGACTTCCTTGCCTTCGAGATGAAAGGCAGCCGTGTCGTTCATTATGTGTTCCTTCAGGGCACCTTTAAACTTAATAGACCAAGGGGTATTGGCAAACTGTGGGTTTTCGCCTCTGACATCATAAAACCCGACCCAAACTCCCAGGACAGTTGAAAGCTTTTCCTCGAGTGCCGCAGATTTGGGCAACTGAAGCTCCTCCACGAATTTCGCATTGGTCCTGGCCATTTGCTCGAGCTGCCGCAGCGCGTCCTGCTGGCTCCAATATGAAATATAACCTGCCAGAACCAGCGAGGCTACTAAAACAAACGCCGAAAAGGGCACGGCTAACCCGCGATATAAGTTTTTACGATATTTGATCAAAAAACGGAGCATCTGAACAGAATTTGCTCATATTTGCTAAAAGTGACCAGATTATAAATTCTTATTTAGGACTCACTACTATTTTTCCGGGCACTTCAATAGTGAGTGAATTTTTATAGATGCATCAATGCGCACAGCAGGCTGCGGCTTTGCTGGCTTTACTTTGTGGATCCGGCGGTATCTCCAACTTGCGGTCCTCTTCGCGGCCGAAGCCGCGAACATATAGATGGTCGTTGTAAACATCGATGATCGCGTAGGAGGTTTCCGTGGTGTCGACCATGCCTTTGAGTGTCAGATAATGGATGCCGTCTTTCTCGCCATAGTTGCCGGCGTGATTGTGTCCGTTAATCCAAGCAATGATGTGGGAATACTCATCGAGCAAATCGACGATTTGGCTGTCGTTCCAGAGGTTGTGCCCGTTCTTTGGGAAGATAGGAAAATGGCAGAAGAGAACGACTCGTTGGCTCGCCTTTTCCGCTGCTTTAAATTCAGTGTGCAACCATGTGATTTGCCCGTCGCCGACGCCGCCATTATAGTGCGGAGGTTTTTTCTCAAAGGTGTCGCGGATCGCGACCGACTCCTTGTGGCGCTCGCTTCCTTTTGGATGGGCGTAGAGGCTGAGGTCATTGCCATCCACCACGATAAAGCGCCAGCCCTCGCGTTCGAAGCTGTAATAGCGGGAAGGCATGCCGAGGCGCTCCGGAACCAGAAGTTTCTTATCGTCGGCAACGGAGAAATCGTGATTCCCCAGAACGTGGTAATGCGGCGCCTTGAGTTTTTCGTAGATGGGCACGACCACGTCGAAACTCTCCCAATCTTTATCAATGAAATCCCCCAGGTGAACGACGAAGGACAGCTCGACGGTGTTGAGATGGTCGACGCATTTCTGAAGCTTTTCCGGCGAGAGTCGGTAGCGCCGGCGTTCGCTGTCAGCATCGCAATACTGGCAGTCGGCGATGGCTCCGAATGAGAAGAGCGGGCGGTCGTTTTTTTTAATTTCCTCAGCACTTACGAACAGTGGGATGAGTAGCAGCGGGAACCAGAGTCTCATGTGTGTAGGTGGGTCGTCGAGTTATCTTAGTTGTAAAGCATGGCCTTAACAGCGTTACAGCGCTGGCATAGAGCCAGCCACTGCGTGTGCTGTCTCTAATGAGCATCTGTCTTTAGCGTTTCGGTTTGAGGCGGAGTGTAATTTCAGAATCCAGCTCGGGGAGGTAAGTCGGGTCGACTTCCCAGACAAGTTCGCCATTTTCGCGACTTTGGAAGTCGGGTAGACCCAGTAATTCATCACCGAAGGTAGAGATTGTTATCACATGTCCGCTGTTATCGGCGATGTATTGGCGCTTGCCGTCTTTACCATCAACCAGGTGTGATCCGGTAAAAGCAAATACGTTTGGAAACTTTTCCTCTGTTTTGTCATCATCGTCCTCGCGAGTATCGAGGCCGTAGTCCGGCATGTAAGGGTCACCTTCAGCCTTTCTAATGAAATCACTGATCGGGCGTTCAACAGAGTGGCCGCCCTCTTTTTTAGTGACTAAAAAGACTTCAATCGGGTCACCACTGGGTGGGAAATGCATCCAGCGGGTCTTTTCTTCGTTAATCGGTTTACGCATGGCCGGGTTTCCGTTGCGGGCACCGATCAGTAAAAGGGCGGTGTGCACGTGCATGGGGAGCGCATTGATGCGGATGATAGCTTCGTGCTCTTTGGTGCCTTCTGTGCAGGCGATGAGCTCCAGCAGGCCATCTGTTAGGCTAACTTGAGCCGCCACATCTACAATACCCTTCACGGCATCGATTTCGATGCCCGGAAGTTTGATAATCTCATCAAGAGGCTTTTCGGCCTTCGTTGCTTCAGTTGGTGTAGCAGCTTCCTCGGCAGCCAGCAGAGATGAGAGACTTACGAGCCCGATGATGCCGCAGGTCAGGATGCGTTTCGAAGAATTGAATAGAGTTTTCATGAATAGATATGATTGTATTTCGGGAACTGACTCCCCGTCGACAACGAACGATGGGCAGAAGTTATTTTAGTATGTGTAGTTATAGTCAACGATCAGGTCAGTTAGTTCACTGAAAATTCCATATCGATGGTGCTTCAGGCAGGCTGCTTGTCGGTCTAGTCAAACAATTAGCTCTTCGTGAATTATTGTGAGAAATTAGAGGTTAGTTTGAGTGTATAATCTGACGCGAGCGGTATAAGCTCTTCGGCCATTTTCCGTCGGTTGATCTTTAGCTTATATTCGAGGCATTTTGCCACAGTGCGACGGCTTGTCTGGAGACTCATCCAGCTACTTCCACAGGAATCTGCGAATGGCACTACTTAAGGCGTAGACGCGGCTTCAGCCGCTTTATCTCGGTCCTGACTTTTCGAAGTGCTTGTTCAAGCGGTGCACTTCGCTGCAACATCCGACTTAAATGGTGTAAGGCGCCCGACGTGTGTAGCTCTGCATCGAGTTTGTTTCGTCGTGGTCCGGAAGGATCGGGTTCTTTGGATCGAAGGTGACTTTACGACCTGATTTCCAACTGGCGGCCGCGGCGAAACAGGTCAAGTGAGCGTAACGGGCGACGGTAGAGTTGCAGGACGGCTGCTCACGTGTTTTCACGCAGTCTAAAAAATTCCGGACGTGGTCATGAGGATTGGTCCCGCCAAGCTGGTCGGCTTTCTTTCCTTCGAGCCACTTTGGGTTACTGGCGACAATCTTCTTATTGTCGCCTGCTTCGACCCAGCCGTCTTCGCCCTCAAAGCGAATCGGGCAGGTGCCCAGACCTTCCGACCAATTCCCTTCACCTTTAAAACCCGATAGGCGCATGATAAGTTTCATCCCATTGGCGTATTTCGCATGTATGGTGGTATCATCGATCGCTTCGTATTCCACCGGGGTGGTGCCGTCGGCACCTGCAGCCCATTGGCAAAGGTCGATAGTATGTGCACCCCATTCCGGCAGGTAGTAGGCGGCATAGAGTCCTTTATGCCCGCGCCAGCGTCCGCGGCAATAGCCCTTGTTGTAGGGTAGAATTGGTGCGGGCCCGACCCATTTGTCCCAATCAACAACTGAAGCATCCGGTTGGGGCTCGGCAGGCAGCGGTTTTCGGTATTCACTGAGCGCAAGGATGCCGGCATGCACAGAGGTCAGCTTGCCTAGCTTTCCACTCTGAGCCAGTTCTGCGGCGAGCGCAAAGTTTGGAACATTTCGACGTTGGGTGCCGGCCTGAAAGATGCGGTTGTGTTTGGTCACTTCCTCATCGAGTTCAATCGCCTCCTGAATATTCATGGCGCAGGGCTTTTCGCAGTAGATGTCCTTGCCTGCCCGCGCCGCATAGACCGATGCCGTAGTGTGCCAGCGGTCCCCGGTGGCGATGATGACAGCGTCGATGTCGTCGCGGCTGAGCACATCGCCCATATCCTGAGAGGTGCTCACGCCTACTTGTCCATATTTGCGTTCCACCGTGCGCTTCACGATTTCAGCCCGTTCTTTCTGGGCATCCGCGATGGCAACAAACTGACAATCGTCTTGCTTGAGAAAACCCGCAAGGACTTGACGCCCGCGAGGGCCTAGGCCAATACCTCCGATAACGATACGCTCGGAAGGCGGCGTCTTGCCATTCAATCCCAGGACGGAGGAGGGGAGAATCATAGGGGCTCCGGCTAGAAGGACGGAATCCCGGATGAATTTTCTGCGTGAACGGTCTGTGGTGGTTTTCATGTGGCTTGTTTAGAGGCGAGTTTGTTTAGAGGCGAGTTGAATTTCTAAATAAGTGGTCCATGGCAGAGGACTGCCATGGCTACAACGAACTAAGCTGTAGCCGAGCCAGTCTCTGGCTCCTCTACGCAGAACAGTTGAGAGATGGTTAGACAGACTGGAGAATGTCTTGAAGTTTGAGGTCCGGATTTTCAGGTCCGAAGTGTTTCAGCATGACGATCGGGTCGCTCTTTGATGGATTAGTGATTGTGACACCTTCCTTTGCGGCTTGTTCAGAAACAAAATACTCGTCGTGGGTGAGCTGGCCGTAGCGAATCATGGTTGGCGTTTCGATATCCCAAGCGCCCATCGTGCCGTGGCCCTGCATCATAATCATGCCGTAGGCAGCAGCGTCCTTGATTGTGATGGTGCGTCCGGGTTGAACGGTGAGTTCCTTCGCGCTGTAGGCCTCAGAGCGGTAGCAAATCCAGTTTTCGTGGTAGCCGTCGGCTGCCATTTCTTCGGGCGTGCGGACAGGGCGTGGCTCCATGTGGTGGTTCTGGCGGAAGTTCGGGTCCACATTGAGATCCCAGTCGATGACCTCCATGAGCCAGTCAATGTCGCCCTTTCGGTCTTCGGGGGTATCTTTCCAGAGCAACTCTTCGGGCACGACTGCGGTGCCGGCGACGGATTGATACATGGCGTAAACGTCGGAGGCCCGCTGCGGCTCATAGGTGCAGAGGGTGCCCGGTGCATGGAGAATGCCGGGCGGGATGTCCCATCCGGTGCCGACTTCCAAGCGATATGCCTGTGCAAGGTTGGTGATTTTATTGTCGCCCTTGGTGAAGTTGACGAGGCACTCACGGACTTCCTCTTTTGTTACACCAGGGGCGAAGCCAAAATAGGTGAGTTGGATATCCGCCGGGTAGTTGTTGACCTGCGGCGGGAAGAAGTGGGCTTCTGGTTTGCCTTTTTGGCCAGTAAGCGCGGCGTGTTCATCCCGGTGATGAATGTGATGGGGCAGGGGTCCTTTGTTATCGAAGAACTTCGAATACATCGGCCAGCTTCCGTGCTCCTTCCAGAGGCGCTCGCCAATCAGCTGGTCCTTGAGCGTGTCGACTGCGTCGCGAAGCGTAACCTGCTGGTCTTCGAAAACGACATGGCTGATGCCTTCGTTCAAACTAGTGAGCGGGCCATTCTCGGCCGGAGTTGTGGAGGAGAACCAGCGCTCATCGATACCGCCCCGCTCGCCGCCGAGTGCGTAATAGTCGTCAGGATGAAGCTTGATGCGACGGCCAGGAATGCAGAAGGAACGCGGCACCCAGGTCGGGGTGAGTCGGATGATACCTTTGCCCTGATCCAGGGCGCTGTTGATGAGGGATACGTTGGAGGACATGTTTTTTATTTTTGGGATAGTGATTAAAGTAGGTGAGCCGCAGTAGCCGAAGCCCTTCGGCTGCGGTCGTGTGCATGAGGCGTTGAGCGACCAAAGTCTAAGGACTTCGGCTACGACCTTCGTCTTGTTGTCGATGAAATTGCATACTACCGCGGATTAAATTTCCTGCCACGACTTGGTTCGAGCTGACTTCAGCACAGCATCGCAAATGACATCGGTTTTGACGCCATCGGAGAAATTCGGGTGGAACTCAGGCTCGCCAGCTTCGAGGCTCTTGAGGAAGCCGTAGACGCAATGGGTAAATGAATGTTCGTAGCCGATATTCAGGCCCGGCACCCACCACTTATCCATATAAGGATGTTCACCCTCGCTCACATGGATGGAGCGCCAACCGCGTAGATCGCCGTCCGCGTTGTCGAAGTAGGCAAGGCGGTGCAGGTCGTGCAGATCCCAGGAGATGGAGGCGTCCTTGCCGTTGATTTCGAATGTTTTAAGCGCTTTGTGGCCACGGGCGTAGCGGGTGGATTCGAAGATGGCCAGCGAGCCGTTTTCGAAGCGGGCTAGGAAGGCGCAGGCGTCGTCGATTTTAACCTCTTGTTTTTCGCCTGTCTGGCTGTTCGTGCGTTCTTTAACGAACGTCTCGGTCATGGCGCTGACTGAGGAGATCGGGCCGTTGAGCCACATCGCAGTATCGATGCAGTGGGCCAGCAAGTCGCCGGTCACGCCGCTTCCGGATGCTTCTGCATCCAAGCGCCAAAGTGCTTCGCCGCCCAGTGGCACGTCTTCGTTAATCGTCCAGTCCTGAAGAAAGTTGGCGCGGTAGTGGTAGATTTTACCCAGTTTGCCTGCGTCCACGAGTTGCTTGGCCATGGTGACGGCGGGCACGAAGCGGTAATTATACCAGACAAGGGTTTTGATCCCGGCTTTCTCGGCGGCGGCGGCCATCTCTTTACTTTCTGCGGAATTCATGCCCAGCGGTTTCTCACAGAGAATCATCTTGCCCGCTTCGGCTGCGGCGATGGCGATCTCCTTGTGCATGTTGTTGGGGGCCGCGATATCGATGGCGTCAATGTCGTCGCGCTCGATGAGCTTCCGCCAGTCGGTCTCGACGGACTCATAGCCCCAGTTCTCGGCGAAGGCCTTGACTCGTTCCTCGTTCCGTCCGCAGGCGGCCTTCAGCACAGGCTCATATTCACAATCAAAGAAGCGGCTCACTTGCCGGTAGGCGTTGGTATGGGCTCGGCCCATGAATCCGTAACCGACAATTCCTATATTAAGTTTCTTTTTACTACTCATAATGATTTAACGACGAAACCATAACATTTTCAGCTTAGTTTTTAATAGGAAAATAATGCACACTTTTTGTATAATATCGGCATTAGCGGTATCGCTTTCGATACGCCCTAGGTGTTGCATGCATGATGTCCTGAAAGGTCCGTGAGAAGTGACTCTGATCGAAGAACCCGCATTGTGAGGCGATCAGAGCAATGGGCGTATCGCTGTTGCTGAGTAAGCTGCAGGCCTGATTGACACGGTATCGCTTGATATACTGCACGGGGGTCATGTGCAGGCTTCGTTTAAAATTACGTCCAAGTGCGCTAATCGAAATGCCTGCGACTGTCGCCAGTTCCTCTGAAGACAAAACGCGCGAATAGTTGTGATTGATATAGTCGATGACACGTGCGAGTGCGGGGTGCTGTGGCAGTATTTTACGATCTGTTTCGAATTCGCGTGTGATGCCAGCAAGTCCGGCTATTTTTCCCGAGCGGCTCCACAGTGGTGTTTTTGTTGTGATGTGCCACTTAATGACCCCGTCTAGGGTCGTCACTAATTCAATTTTATTTTTAATCGTAATGCCTTGACGAAGGATCTGCTCGTCATCTTTGCGAAACATATCTTCAACATATTCGTCGCAGTATTCGCGATCCATTTTACCGATAACATCAGCCTTTCTTCCCAATCTGAACATTTCTGAAAGGCTTTGGTTGACGTAGACAAATCTGCGTTGCCTGTCCTTAACGAAGAAGAGTATGCTGGGAGTGTATTCGAATAGCTCTTCAGCCAGAGAGACGACTTTCTGGTCATCCAGAAATTGACGTAAATACTGCCGGCTTTTTGTTAGATTCATTATGCGAATGCCGATATTTTACAAATATTCGCGCATCTAATCCAAGCTAAACCGATTAAAATTGTCTATTATTCATGGACCATTAAATAAAATTACATCATGAGCTTAAAATTACATAACGCGATGTGGCCCGGAGTGGTCGGCAAAGGTGAACCCGACACTGAACCAGCTATCAGCTTGGAGCAAATGTTGGATCTGACGAGTCAGGCTCAAGTGGCCGGATCCGGCTACGACGGCGTCGACCTCTTTTTATTTCTCCCCCATATGGACGTGACCAGCGATGCGGATATTGAACGTGTGGCTGAAGAAGTGCAGAAGCGTGATTTAAAAATCGGCAGTTTTGTCGCCCCGGTCTGGCCCGGCACAGTGGGCGCGAGCGCGATGGGCTCTGATGAGGATCAGAAGAAGTTCCTCAAGGCGATCGAGATTTCCTGTAAAATCGGGCAACGCTTCAAAGAGCTTGGCGTCCGCGACTATGGTTGCGTTCGCATCGACTCGGCAACGCCCACCTCGGAGTGGGTGAAGGACCCCGTCGTCGGGACTAAACGGATCGCTGAGACTTTCAAGGAAGCGGCCAAAATTGCCAAAGATCACGGCGAACGCCTCGCCGCTGAGGGCGAAATTTGCTGGGCAGGCATGCACTCGTGGAAAGACATGTTGCAGTTGCTGGAGATGGTCGGCGAACCGGAGACCGTCGGCTTCCAGGCGGACTTGGCACACACCTACCTCTATCTACTTGGCTACAATGCGCCGGAGCATAAGTTGCTTGAGCCGGACCATGATGATGCCGCCTTTAAGGCCGCCTACCAGACGATGGTGGGTGCCCTCGGCCCCTGGCTCTTCGACTTTCACGTGGCGCAAAATAACGGAACCGTCTTCGGTAGCGGCAGCCACGATAAGACAGGCCGCCATTGCGCGGCTGACGCGGAGGACGGTAAACTGGACATTACCGAATGTTCCTTAGCCTGGCTGCTCGACGACAATGGTCAGGTCCGCAACAACATCCAGCACATCTGCTGGGACGGCTGCATGTTCCCCAACGAGACACTGGAGAATCCGGCCACCTGGACGACTATTCTGGATGCGATGCAGAAAGTGCGGACCGCGGTGGCAGGGTAGGGCCCTTCGTAGTGGTGAGCTTCAGCCACCACAGAGTCTTGTCTTAGTTTAGAATTCTTGCGTTGACTGGCAAACGGAACGGCGGCTGAAGCTCGCCGCTACGGAATCGGCTCAGAGCTTAGCGCGAGAAAACCTGCCAAAGGACTTCGGTGCCGTGTTCTTCTTTTCGATTAAAGTTTCCGCTTTCAACGAAAAGATATTCGGTGCCGTCGACTGTCTTTGTTCTGGTACGCAATGCTCGGTAGTTATCCAGATCCATGAGCCAGTCACCGGACCAAATCCAAATGGGCTCGTCCGTTGTGCCGTCGTCTTTGAAAGTTCTCGATTCAAAGAGCGGCCGCCTGACTTTTCCGTCCTTGGCTGATGGATCGAAGTCGTCAACCGAATCCACTTCGGAGAGCAGTTTCCAGCTGCCGGGCATTTTTGGATTCGCCGTGAACTGGCCGTCCCAGCGCAACATCAAGTCATCCAAATCGAGCTCTTCACTCTCTTCATATCTGGCGCGCATCCAATCAGAAGTCATCATCGGTATGATCGTGGCCGACTTGTAAACGAGATCGTCACCCATTGGTGGTAACTTTTGCTCTTCGATGTGGACGCTGATCCGGCCTTGGGGAATGCGCTCCGTCGGCTTGTTCTTGTATTTGTCGTTATAGCGCAGGAAGCTCTTCACCGCGATGGTGACTTCGTCTTTGTTGAATTCGTCGAGCCATTCCTTGGTGATATAGGCACCGTAAGGTTTTTCGCCCATGCCCCGGCCGAGTCCCTTTTCCATTTCAATCAAAAGCTTGCCGTTGATATAGACGCCAAAGCCGTTGCCGTTGCCCACGTGGCCCAGTTGATTGACGCGGAGGCGGTAACGGTGCCCGTCCTTGAGTGGCGCCAGTTCGACGGTTTTGCGCATCAGCAGGACCTCCTTGTCCCAGAGCGTATGGATGGGGGTATCCCCGAAACAGTAAGGCCCGACACAAGGTCCGATCCCATCCTTGTCACACTTTGAAACGGGGCGGTCCGGAATCTCGTCATTGTAGTTGCCAAAAGGAGCCTGGCCTACTTTCCAGCCTGCCTTGGCCGGGTCGAAATCACTAGCGAACCATTGCTCCATCCCTTCCGGCATAGTCACCTCGCGGTAGCGGCAGATGAGCCGGTCGAAAGGCACCTGCTCGGACGGGATCGGATCAAAGGTGTAGTAATCCCACTCGCTTTGCTTAAGGTCCTTGAAGATGGTCCAACCGTAGAGATTTTGACCGGCTCGTTCGTGGAGTGCGACCAGTTCGTCAATATACTCGCCAGGCCCGCCACAGCTGAAGCTCTGCACCTCAAGCCGGGCCAGCTTTCTCAACTTTTCGCGGTTTTTACCCACATACTCGGGGATCAACTCTTCGTTGATGATCGGCGTGATGGCCTGCTTCAGCTTGGGGCCGAAGAGCTTCGGGTCGGCGTTAAGAAAAAGCTCTTTGTAGGAGAGCGGCTCATTCGGGTAACGCCGCTGCGTAATTTCGAAGAGGGCATCCATGCCTCCCGGGACGTCGGCCAGGGAGGTGGCAATGTATTCCAAGTGCGAATCCAGGGTCTTTGTGACATCCAGGCCGCCGGGGGCTGTCGGTTCTCCGTCATATTGCGTGTAGCTTGCCTTCAGGGTTTCCACCGCCAGTTTATGCACCTTCGGGTCCGCGAGTTTGATTTTGTCCCGCATCGGTTTCATCAATCCCAGTGTGAGGGCCGCCCGCTGGTTTGTGCGGATGAGCTCGCCGATGCGTGGCAGCACCTTCTGGTAGCAACGCTCATCGGCGACCAACGGAATCAGCGCTTTCATGGCGGCGTTCTGTAGCCACCAGTCATCGAGATCGAGATAGGAAAGAAGCAGGTCGGTGTAAGGCACAACCTGATCCGCCGTGGCATAACTGACGACATGCAGAGCCGCATCCTTGACCCACCAGGATTCTTTCGGATCCTGCACGGCTTGGATCGCCAGATCGAATACCTCTGGCGTCAGCAACTTCAGTTGCTGTTCATTCTTAAAAGTCTCCGCCAGTGCAGCGAACATCGCGCGGCGAACACGTGGCGAATCAGATTTAAAAAATTCCATCACAAGTTCGGGGCGCGCCTCACCACCTTCGGCCCGCCAGCCGATATAGCCGCGGTTCACACCCAAAGCTTTGGTCGCAGCGGTCAAGCGGATTACTGTATCCTGATGGTGCACGTAGCGGCGTATGACGTCGTCGCTGACCGAGTCCTTGCCGATCTGCCGCAAGAATTGCATGCCGCTATCTTCGGCCAAGGTTTCCTCACTGAGTTCCTGTTGCTCGCCGTTTGGGTAGGGGACGGCTTCGAGCGAAAGAAATGCATTATCCGCTTCCACACCCCAGGGCTGCTCGGGCAGTTGGTAGGACTTTGAATACTTGGTGGGCGGTGCGCCGAAGATTCGTAGTTGCTTGCGCGGCACGGTGTAGGCCCAACCGTAGGCTGCGCCCCAGCTGAGGTCATCGTATCTGCCTCCACCGAGGATGCCGAAGGAACCGTCAAATCGTCGGGACAGCTCATAGTGGAACTGCCGCTTGTCCATGAATTCGCGGTATTTCTGAGGCTTTTTTTCACGCAATAGACCCATGGAAGCGCTGCGCCAGATCTCGCCGATCCCGCCGCCGGTATGCCCGTGGAGCATGAAGGTCGTGGTGTAAAAAGCCGTCATCGCAGCAGCGTCCCGGGCCTCGGCGTAGACCGAGTCCTCGCCATCCGGCGTTAACGCCGCTGCTGCTGCCATGGCAAAGGCGAGGTTGCCGTTCTTGCCGTTATCGACAAAGCCCATTTCCGGACGGTCATCGCCATAGGGGTTGCTGCCGCGTCCGGCGTAGCGGTAGAAATGGCGCAAGGAACCGAGTAGGGCATGATCCGGCACATCGGCACCACACTCCTTAGCCAACATGAGAAAGGTCACGACCGCAGTGCCGGCTGCATTCAGATGCCCATGCCCATAAGTCACCCGCGGCACGCCCCCACGGCCGGCCCAGCTATCGAGGTATTGCCCGGCCACGGCATAATCCACAGACTTTTGAATATTTGCCATGACTGCTTCGTCGCCGGTGCGCAAATAATACTCGCACAAAGGAATGCCTTCAAAGCCAATAAACCAGGGATAGGTATGCGGATCCAGATTCCGCGCCCACTCGCCGACAAACTCCAGATCTTTTTCATTCCCGGTGGACATCAGGAAAATTAGCCCGATATCCGAGATGCCGCGGTTCCCTTCCGGGCTCTTCAAGTAATCCGCCATATGGCGGACGATTTTATCCGACTTGGGGCAATTAAGCGGCCAAGTTTCGCTGTAGGTGCCCAACACCGGGAGTTGCACCACCACTGGCTCGGACTCACCGCGGATTGCCATCCGCAGCTTGCCGTCCGTGGCCTCCGCCTTGGTGATTATGTTGCCCAACTGGATGCGCGGGTCGATGTCCTGTAGCGACTCCCCGTTGATCGATTCGATGATCTGGCCCTTCTTGAGCTTACCGACCGCGGCTGCCGGAGAACCTTCCTCGATATCGCCCACGCGGATAGTGAAAGTCGGCTGGATCAACTCCAGACTCATGCCCACCGGACCAAATCGGTCGATGGTGACCAATGAATTCTCGGCGCTGGGCCGCTTCGAGAAAAGCGCCTCGCGACTGTAGTAGGAGTCCGCCGCCGAAGCGATGGAAACACAGGCAATTACGAAAAGAAGAGAAAGTCGGAGTCGGGTCATGGTTTATAGTGGAATGAAATTGTATTAGATTGGTTTATGGGCAAAAGGTTCCTTTGGCGACAATCAAAAAGCTCTGAATGTAAGCCTAGGTGGACAGAAAAGGAATAGGTGAGAAGAGGCTTTTTTGTTCAATGTAGCCGGAGCTTCCAGCTCCTGGGGCCTCGTATTTCGGGAGCAAGATGCTCCCGCTACTTTTTGAATTCTGCCAATAAAAGTCCCAGGGTGGTATTCGATCGGATCGCCAGAGCCCTTACGAAAGTAGCGGCCCGCTGCGCAGTGCGCATCTTTCGCGGAACGGCGCCAATCTATTCTTCCTTGTTCCGGAAAGCTTTGAGTTTCGCCTGCATTCGGCTGACGATCTCGGGGTGCTGGTCGGCCAGGTTATTGGTTTCGCCAATGTCGGCCTCCAGATCGTAGAGCTCAATCACCTCCTTGCGGTCCTTGTCTGCGGCGTAGCCGGGGACGGTGTGTTCGGCTTTGAGATATTTCCATTTGCCAGACCGCAGGCCGTTGACGTCATAGGTATTTGCGTTGCGGCTTATCTGCGCGAGATAGAAAAAGGTATTGCGATTCCCTGCCGGTTTTGTTCCGAGCAGTAGACCGGTCTGGTCGACGCCGTCGATGATGCGGTCCTCGGGGACTTGAAAACCAGTGAGCGCCGCAAAGGTGGGGAGGAAATCCAGTGTCGCAAAAATGGCGTCGGATCTTGCCCCGACAGCCACCTTGCCCGGCCAACGGATGATGCAGGGCACGCGTGCGCCCGCTTCATAGCATGAGCCTTTGCCGTTGCGGAGAGGACCATTGTCGCCCCAATAGATGGAGCCTTCGGGGTGGCCCTTTTCCCATGCATGGTAGGCGGGCTGATTCCACGGCCCGTTGTCGGTGGTGTAGATGACCAGCGTGTCGTCCTCCAGACCGAGATCGTCCAGAGTATCAAGCAATCGGCCGGTCTCGTAGTCGAACTCCTCCACCACGTCGCCGTAGAGGCCGCCCTCGGAGGTGCCTCGAAAGTGCTCCGAAGCGTCAATGTCGGTGTGCATCATGGTATGCGAAAGGTAGAGCGCGAAGGGCTTTCCCGGGTCACGCTTCTCTTTGAGAAATTCGATGGCCTTGTTCGTATAGAGCCGGGTCAGGCTGCCCATGTCGGTGGTCGCCCCTGCAGGCTCGTTGTTCTCGTGAAACTTTACTTTACCGTGATCGTTGGCCCCCAGGGGGCCGAAATAGTAGTCGAATCCCTGAGCCAGGGGCATCCGGTCGAGGATGGCCCTGCGGTCGGACACATCCCACTTCCCAATGCAGGCGGTTTGATAGCCGACGCCTTGCAAGAGTTCAGCCCAGGTGGTCTCCGAGGCCGGCATACCCCAGCCGCCACTGCGATGTGGGTAGCGTCCGGTGAGCAGGGCCGAGCGGGATGGGCCACAAACGTTCTGAGCGTAAAAATCGGTGAACATTGTTCCTTCCTCGGCGAGCCGATCCATGCGTGGGGTTTCGTTGGTCGGTGAACCGAAGCATCCGAAGTCGGCGTAGCCCTGATCGTCGGTAAAGATGATCAGTATGTTCGGCCGTGGTTCCGCTTGCGGAATCAGGACAAGGCCTAACAGGCCTAAAATAGCCAGTGCTGATCGTTTCATTTTACTGTCAGGATTACCTGATTTCACCCTTGCCGCGAACGACATACTTATAGGTGCAGAGTTCGTTCAGGCCCATGGGCCCACGGGCATGGAGGCGGTCGGTTGAAATCCCGATCTCAGCGCCAAGTCCAAACTCAAAGCCGTCTGTAAAGCGCGTTGAGGCGTTGTGGTAAACCGTTGCTGAGTCGACGCCATTGAGAAATTGCGCGGCAGCATCTGCATTGCTGGTGACGATCGCATCGCTGTGTCCGGATCCGCAGCTATTGATCAGCGCGATAGCTTCAGCGGTGTCAGCGACCACGGTGATCGAAATAATCAGATCGTTGTATTCAGTTCTAAAATCTTCTTCGGTGGCATCGCATAAGGGCAGGCCGCTGGCGAGGAGTAGCGCTTTGGCTTTTGCGTCGGCGCGCAGCTCGACCTTATTATCGTGTAGCGCTTTGGCCAATGCGGGCAGCATCTTGGCCGCGTCCTGGTGCACGATAAGGTTTTCAACCGAATTACAAACGCTGGGCCGCTGGCACTTGGCATTGATCAGGATAGATTCGGCCATGTCCAGATCGGCACCGGCATCCACGTAAATGGAGCAAACGCCGGTAAAGTGTTTGATCACAGGGATGCGGCTGTTCTCGACGGTGAACCGAATCAGGCTAGCTCCACCGCGTGGTATAATGCAGTGAACGGTCTCGTCTTGCTTAAGCAGAACATTAAGTGCCGCTCGATCCGTCGTAGGGATAAGCTGGACTGCATCTTTATTGATGCCGCATGCCGCTAGGCTCTCACCGATGATTTGAGCCAGTTTCATATTACTGTGGAAGGCTTCTTTGCCCCCTCGCAGGATGGAGGCGTTGCCTGATTTTAGGCATAGCACGGCGCAGTCTACGGTGACGTTTGGGCGTGATTCATAAATGATGCCGATCACGCCCATGGGCACGCGAATCTTCCTGAGGTCAAAGCCTCTGGGGGGAGACAGGCGCTCGATCTCGACGCCAACAGGGTCGGGGAGGGCGGCGACTTGGCGCACGCCTTCTGCCATCCCTTCAATGCGCTCTGAGGTGAAGGTGAGCCGCTCAACCATAGGGGCCGATAGCCCAAGGCTTTTCGCTGCATCGAGGTCGAGCTTGTTGGCCTCGATGATTGTTTCGCTTTCGGCAACCAGTCGTTCGGCGAGGTCGAGTAGAAATGCATTCTTTGTCTCGGTTGGCAGCGTCGCCAGTTCGAGCGAAGCGCTTCGTGCACGCCTGGCGATCTCTTCGACAACTTCTGTGATTGGGTCGTTATCCATGAGTCGGAAAGAATTAAATTTGGCTGGTTATTTCAGCCCAGACTACTTCGGGCAGTTCAGTGCCTTGTTGCTGGACGACGGCTGAACCCAGCATAGACCCGATACGCGCGCATTCAGCAAGCGGTTGTTGGCGTGACCAGCCATAGAGGAATCCGGCGGCCCACAGGTCGCCTGCTCCGGTAGTGTCGACAACTTTCCCGGCGGGCACAGCGTCTGCTTTCTGCACGCTGCCTTCTGCAGCGATGTAGGAGCCTTTCGCGCCAACTTTCACCGCAGCAATGCTGCAGAGTTTCGCGAGTTGCTCGGCCATGGCGGCATAGTCATCGCTCATGCCGGTGTAAGCGGAGGCTTCTTCCTCATTAGCAAAAACGATATCAACGTAGTCCTCAAGGATGCCCGGCAGGCTATCCTTCGCGGCGTTGACGACTTCAAAGGACGCCAGATCCAGGCTTATGCTGCAACCTGCTTCTTTCGCGCTTTTGATCACACGCTGCATGAGGTCTGCATTGAAAAGCAGGTAGCCTTCAATATGGGCATGAGCGCACCCGGCAAAGTCTTCGGCGGAGATCTCTTCCGGTGCGAGCGTCATGGCCGCTCCAAGGTCTGTGCGCATGGTGCGCTCTCCATCGGGAGTGACGAGAGAGAGGCAATGGCCGTTGGGGGCATTGCCGATTTTAAAGCGTTGTGTGTTGCCGCCGAGGTCTGCGAAGCGATTTCGGTAGAACTCACCACGTTCGCAATTGCCTGTCTTACCTAAAAAGCTCGTAGCGGCTCCCATTTTCGCGAGAGCAAAGAGCGTGTTGCCGGCCGATCCGCCGGGTGAGGTATGGAGCGGGCTTTGTATACGGTCAATCAGGCTGGCGATCGTAGTAGGGTCAGTCAGTAGCATGCCGCCCTTGTCGCCTTCGACATGCGTGAGGAAGCTGTCTTCGATCTGCGCGATACTGTCTACGATGGGGCTCCCTACGCCTATAATGGTAAAATTGGAATTCATGATTTTGTACTTAGTGAATCTTGGTTTCTCGAAATAAAAAGACCGCCGCTCCAGTAAGGATAGGCGGTCTGTGATAATGATTAGGTGCGATTTACAGCTCGTCGCGAATCGCGGCGTAAATCATCTGGGATTCTGCAAGGTCGCCGAGTTTGCCTACGCGAATGCGGATCTTGGAGACCTCTCCATCTTTAGCTACCCTTGGATAGTAGCTGCGCACAGTGATCTTCTCGTCACCCACCTTACGTGCATAAATCGTAATCGAGCTTTCTTTATGAAGCTCTCCGGTGCGGTAATACCCCATCTCGTCGAGTTTGGCGATTGACGCTCTGAAAACTTTGCCGATCTCCGCGTCAAGCGGCGCATAAAAGTAGCCAGTGCGATATTCTGCAGTCTGCTCCTGTCCGCTTTGCGGGTCGATCGCAACCGGAGTCGTGCATCCTGCTGCAATGAGGACAAAAATAGTGAGGAAGATGTTTAGTATAGCTTTCATTAAATAGTGTATGAAAAGAGTTTTTTTGCAGAGTGCAATCAGAAGCTTTTTATATATACGGTTCCGTTGGCATCACGAAAGACTAATTTTTTGTCTTTAATTCCGATAAAGCGTAAACCTGTGTTTGTTTCAACGAGATCGCCTTTGCTGAAGCTTTCTCCGTTTAAGATGACTTTTGCATTATCACCCGATCGCACTCCGCCGAGGGAAGCATTGGTTAGAAAATCAGAAGCTGTTTGTTTTGAGTCACCGGAACCGACTGGATCGGGTGGTTCTACTGTTTGTTCGTCCACATTCGAATCGGTTGAATCATCCGCTTCGATGACCGGGGAGGCTGATTCGACGAGAGCCGCTTTTTTTGCGGCGACGTCTTTAGCTTTGTTGATGGGGCCGCTGAGCGAGCCGCCCGACGTGCCCGGCGTGTCCGCAGTTGCTACGTCATCGGCGGGGCTTTTCAGGATGTAATACAGGCCGAATCCGGAGCCGCCAAGTAAGGCAATCAGCGCAAACAGAATAAGAATGCTCGATAGCAGGTTGGAGCTTTCTTTTTCTTCTAAATAATCAGCCGACTTCTCGACCTTTGCCCCCACTTCATCGCTCGCGTTTCCAGCGGGTTGTTTAGGTATCTTCGGCGGAGATGACTGTGGTGGCGGAGATTGTTTGGGCTCCGGTTCCTTTTTGATGGAGTGGGCAGGTATTTTGTCCTGAATCGATTCGTTCTTCGGCGCCGGTGCCGTTTTGGGTCCCGACTTGGTTTCCGGTTCCGTCCTTGAAGTCGTTACATCGGACTTGTCGGACTTGTCGGACTCATCGGCATTTTGCTCAGGAGTTGGCGCTGTTCCCGCTTCCGTGGTGGACTCCGCGTTTTGCCGCTTAAGTTTGAGTGTTTGCTTGGGAGCCAGAGGATGGTCTTCCGGGGGGGTCGAGGGGTTCGGGGGGGTCGAAAAGTTCTTTGTGTCAGGCTGCGCGTCTTCAACCTTCGAATCCTCTGAATCTCGTGATAAGCGAAGCTGGGGTTTGCCGGGGTCCTTTTGCTCTTCAGTCATATAAAAGATATTAGGGTGATGCATCTAGCTCTGTAGGCAAACTCAAACCCCGTTATCCAGTAGAAAAGAATGAGGCCCGCTCCCACGGGTGGGAACGGGCCTACTTTACTAACCTAATAACCCTAACTAACTCACTGAAATTAATCAGCTTGCATGTATGGACACAGCGCCAGTGCACGGGTTCCTTAAATCTGATATTTTTCTGCCAGTATTTGAAATTTGTCGCCAGCCGATTAGGTCAGGATTTTTTAGAAGTGGTATTATGACTAAGCTCAACCTCACCGTCGCGCAGACGGGCGCGTATTGTTTTTTCGCAGCGGACGTTTTCTGTGTCCGGTAAGATCCGTCCATCCTGCGCTTGCAGCACCGCATAACCCCGGTCGAGGGTCGCCTGTAGGCTACTGTTGTTCAGTCTCGTAGCTAAATGCTTCAGGGTGCTGTTTTGATTGAGTATGTGTTGCCGGCTCGCTCGTATCAGCCTGGTTTTATCGCTAGCCATTTTCTGCTGTGCCAGCTCAAGGCGTAGTTTAGGGTGTTGCCGTAGTAGTCTTTGCGAGAGCCCTTCGGTTTTCCTCTGGCTGCTGATTGCCCGTGTTTCGATGCTGCGGAGTAGGCGATTCTCAATTTCGTCGATTTGCATCTGCAGCAACTGAACTTGGCGGGCCGGGGCAATGGTGCTTAACCTGGCCTTCAACGAGTCGGTGTGGATTTGCAGCTGCTTCAGCCCATCTTCGAGGGCGGCATTCAAGTCTTCCCCGAATTGCTCGACTCTACCGGTGATGTTTAAATACAGGGATGAGATGAGCTCGGCTGCTCCGGATGGAGTCTCCGCCCGCATGTCGGCGGCAAAATCTGTCAATACGTGGTCTATTTCATGGCCTATCGCAGAAATAACGGGCAATTTACTGGCTGCGACAGCGCGAGCCAGTGATTCTTTGTTGAACGCCCACAAGTCTTCGATGCTGCCGCCCCCGCGTGTTAGCACGACGAGGTCGAATCCTATACTGGCATTGGCATGCTCAAGCATGGCGGCCACTTCATTGGTTGAGCCCTTGCCCTGCACCCGCGCCGGAAAGATTGTGACCTCGCCCAAAAAGCCACGCCGTTTTAAAATACGTAAAAAGTCCCGCACGGCAGCTCCGGTCGGTGAGGTGATCACGGCAATTCGCTTAGGGAGTAAGGGCAGTTCTCGTTTTTGACTCCTGTCAAAAAGCCCTTCTGCTGCCAATTTTCTCTTCAGGCGCTCGTATTCGATTTGAAGGCGCCCTTCGCCGCTTTGTATGGCAATCTTGGCGATAAGTTGATAGCGGCCATGGGGTTCGTAGACAGATATACTACCTAGCAACATAACTTCCATGCCGTCAACAAGCTCGAAGCTCTGGCGGGCCGCATCTCCGGCAAATAAGACGCAGGGCAACTGACTTCCTTTGTCTTTGAGCGAAAAATAAACATGCCCTGAGCTTTGGCGGCGCAGGTTTGAGATTTCCCCCCGCACCCAGACCTGCGCGAAGCGGTCCTCCAGTTGGCGCTTTATTTTACGCGTCAACGCGGTGACATCGAGCACTTCCTCCACCGGAGGCATAAGTAAATCATCCATCATTTGTGCGGGTCTTTTGCCTTAGCATTTTTGTGAGAAGAACCATAGTAACCAAAAGCAACAGACCCGTTATGGCGAGTCCGGCATGCCCCTTGAATATCGCACCGCCTGTTACGATAAAACCTATGGTCCACATCGCTGTAATGGGTATGGAAACAAGGAAGTAAGGCTTGGGCCGCATCCCGGCGATACCGAGCACTACGTTTTGTATAGCGTAGGGAATGCCAGGGGTGATGCGCATAATGAGGCAGAGTCGAATCGCATTTCTATGGGTTAATTGTGGTAGTTCGTGTTTGCGGCTAACGAATTTTTTAAGCACGCCGCGCAGCGGACCCGAGGCGAGCAGATAGGTCCATGTTGTGCAAAAACTCTGAGCGGCGATGCCTATGGCGCAGGCTGGAATCATTCCGTAGCGTGGAGCAAGCACTACGCCGAAGAGAAAGAGCAGTGGGCTGATGGGAAAACCCATCCCAGGCAGCGTGGCAACTGCCAGAATTAAAGCCCATGGATTTTCCTGAAGAAAGGCCATGCCATCTTCGAAGAGTTCCTGCCAATAGCTCGGTTCAGGGTGTGCCCGCCAAAGCAAAAAAATCGTAAGCGCACCTAGAATTCCCGGTACAAGCAGCAGTAAGCTGTTTCGCACGCTGCGTGATAACTTCGGTTTGGAGGTTTGGCTCATTGACGCATACTATGATAGCTATTTTTACTGCTGGCAATCGCTAGCTTGCCTCATGTTAAATTTCACTTAGATTTTTACCTATTGTGGAAGACGACGATTATGAATCCTCACCCTCTGGTAGCCTTTTATCTGTAGCGCTGGCCGTGCTGGCCATTGTTCTCGGAGGGGCTGGCCTCTATTTCGGGCTCACTGCAAATCAGCGCCTCAGCCCACTTGCCGATACGCTGGAAGCAGGGTCCAGCAGTGCTGCACGCTTGGAGAAAGAAATATCCGGGTTAAAGACTCAGATTGCTGAGTTAAGTGCCCGGAGTGCGGATCTTGTAAGGACCATCGATCGGGTAAAGGCCTATGGCAACACCAATGAGCGAGCGGTCAAAGCGGTGGCTTCCAGTGTGGTCGATAATCGCGACGAGATCGTCGAATTGGCTGGCCGTATTAATGAGGTGATAGCAGGTGGTGTTCAGCCCGCTGTAGTTGCAGCATCAACTTCGGCAACAACTTCGACAACACCTACGCTGGGATCGGCAGCCTCTGGCGCAGAAACGGCAGACACCTACACGATCGCTTCCGGTGATACACTTACCGGCATCGCCAGCAAATTAGGGGTTGGCCTACAAGCCCTTTTAGATGCGAATCCGGATGCGGACCCGCGTCGTTTATCGATCGGTCAGGCGATCAAGGTTCCGAGTAATTGATGCCTGAAGAAGGACAGACGCCGCTTCGTTGGACGATCCAGAGCGATTCGCTGCTCCAGGCATGCCGAGTTTGGGATCTGCGCTCACGTCGCTATCGCCATCCGAAGTCGGGTAAAGAAGGTGATTTCTACTACATTGATTCCCGCGATTGGGCGGTGGTTGTTGCCTGCACTGTAAAGGGCGAAATTATTTTAGTGCGCCAATTTCGCTGGGGTTCGGACGAGCTTTCCTGGGAATTGCCCGGAGGCATTGTTGATGAGGGGGAGGACCCCATCGAGGCCGGTCTACGCGAGCTGACAGAAGAAACAGGATACGTGGCCGAGCGTGGGAACCTGATTGGTCGCTGCCGACCTAACCCTGCGATTTTAAATAACTATTGCCACGTGATACTCGCTCAGGGGTGCAGGCTTTCGAGTCAAGGCACATCCTGGGACGAGCACGAGGAAATGGAAGTGCGTGTGCTCCCTGAGGCGACGGTCATGAGTTGGGCACGCGAGGGGAAGATCGCTCACGCACTGGCGCTTAACGGCCTATTTTTCTATCAGCAGACCAAGGATTGATTACTCCTGTGCCAGCTCAATGGAGCGTGCTTTGGCCGCTGAGACAGCCTGATTTATCAGACCGCGAAAGTCGCATTCTTGCATGGCTAGCAGGGCGGCGGCAGTCGTGCCACCGGGAGAGGTTACGGCATCGCGCAGGTCCTCCGGGGATTCATTGCTCCCGGCGAGTAGCATGGCTGCGCCAAGGAGTGTATCGATACTTAGCGACTCGGCCAGTTCGAGAGAGAGTCCGGCGTTGACGCCGGCATCGCGGAGTGCCGCGGCGAACTCAAAGACGTATGCGGGGCCGCTGCCGCTGAGGGCAGTGACAGCATCAAGATCTGATTCTTCCACTTCATGGAAGTTGCCCAGTGAGCTGAGTGTATTTTCGACGATGCTGTTATCTTTTTCGGAGAGTTCGCGCAGGGGGGTGTACGCAGTTACGCCGGCGCCGATTTGGCCTGGCGTGTTCGGCATTGTTCGGACGATGTTGCGCGCGTGGCAGAACTTTTCGCTTAGGCGCGAGAGCGGTGTGCCTGCAAGGATTGAGAGCACAAGTTTGCCGCTTGCTGCATCGGCCAGCGCATGGTCAATAGCGTTGAATTGCTGCGGCTTGCAGGCAAGCACCAGCGCTTCTGTCTCGTAGAGGGCGCTTGTGATATCAGGCAAAAAATGTATGCCAGTCGCTTCCGCGAGTGTCGTACCCGTTGAATCGTCACCGCATGTGCAGGCGATTTCTTCGGGCAGGTAGTGTTCTTTTTCAAGAAGCCCCTTGACGATAGCAGAGGCCATCCGTCCGGCTCCAATAAAGGCAATTTTAACAGGCATACAAAAATAGTTTAGTTTTTAGGTGATTCATCGGTTCCGTAGATCCAGTGCGAGTTGGCAGTTTAATTGGCTCTTAAATCGGGTGGGTAATGGTGGCAATGGCTCCACCATCCGGATTATCGTCTATTATAACGTCACCTCCCAGATTGCGAATTGTATGGCGGGCGATCGTAAGCCCCATACCTCGCCCAACAGAAGTCTTGGTCGTGATAAAGGGTTCAAAAATCGTATCATGGATTTCCGGTTTTATTCCTTTTCCGTTATCGATAACCAGAACATTCAGCATTGATGAACCTTCTTCGCTCAGAATGTGCGCGGACAAGGTAATCTTCCGTTCATCATCTGTTGCGTCCTTGCCGTAGCTTTCCCATGCATTGATGAGCAGTTTGCCCACAACGCTTTCAAAGGTCTCTGCATTTGCGTGGATCGTAGGATCTTCAGTGAAGTCGGTCTTAAGCTCGACTCTTGCTTGGATGTTATGCTCTGAATGCAACCTTTCTATTGAGCTTTCAAGGAGTTCAGTCACCGATAAACTGGCCAATTCATAGCGGTCGTTGTTGGCAATCGTTCCGAGCTGTCGAACGATTTCGACCATGCGGTTGGTCGATTGGTCGATCAGCCCCACGCTGCGTTTGATCATGTCCGGGTTGTCGTAGGCATTTTTAAGCAGGTCAAGGTAGCCGACGACGACTCCAAGCAAATTATTTAAATTATGGGTAATGCCCTGTGTGATTGCACCGACTGCTGCTGTCCTGCGCGCATCGCCAAGACGCTCCTGTAAATGGATGTTTTCCCGAAACATTTCCTGCAGGCGGAGCTGAGTGCGTACTCGCGCGAGAGTTTCGTCCAGATCAATAGGTTTGGTGATGTAGTCGACAGCGCCTGCATCAAGCCCTTCCAATTTGCCTTCTTTTGAGGCCTTTGCGGTGATAAAAATGATGGGAATTGCCTCGGTTTCGGGGTCAGACTTTAATTTTTGGCAAGTCTCTATTCCGTCGAGGTCGGGCATCATGACATCCAGTAAGATCAGGTCGGGGTTTACTTTATGGACTATATCAAGGCACTCGCGACCGCTGTAAGCGACGGATATATCCATCCCCTGTCGCTCAAGCTTGCGCTGGAGCAACTTAATGTTGATCGGCTGATCGTCGACGACGAGGATCTTTGGTTTCCTTTTGTTACTCAATGCGGTATGATCTAAAGGTTGAATTTAAATAAGTAGAGCGGAATCTATCCTAAGTGAAATAGAAAAAAGCCTATTCTCATTCTAATTAAGCGACTGTAGCTCCTTAGCGTCCAAGTGCTTTTCGTCGATTACTGCAGTGCGGGCGCAAAGATCATGTCCGAGTTGTCGACGCTTATTGAAAAGCAGGGCTAAGAAGGTAGCCGCGAGGGCGATAGGGAATAGCCATAATACCGTAATCGTTTTGAGTCCACCGCGAACGACCCCTGAGAGAATCGGCGGCGCTTCTAGGGTGATCGTGCTTACGCTGCGAATCCGGCAGATACGCTTCCCTAGTGAACTGCCGGCAAAAAAGGCCTCGCCGATGGCAAAATAGAGCCAGAAGAGAAGTAGTTGCAGCTCGTTTGCGATGCTAAGGGCTTCGGTTAGACTCTTGCCGGGTGTTGGTATGGCTTCGTCGGCTTGACGTTGCTCAACCCAATGCATGATTTCCTGTGACCAGTCCATGAGCTCTCCAAACGCGCCGGGATGGGATTGCGGCAGAGCAATTTTCCAGATAATGACCGAAGCCACTGCCGTCATCAGGATAAAATCCAGCAGGAGGGCCAAGGCACGCAGAGAGAGGCGCGCAGCTGGCATAGGGCCGCTCTCGCTGAATATTGAGTCGAGAACGTTATCCGGTTTAATCGGTGGTGGGGTGCCGGACTCTGGGCTTTCCGAACCTTGACTCATTGGCTGGCCTTAAAGGAACGCAGGGTGTTATGCATCAGCATAGCCACTGTCATCGGTCCGACGCCGCCGGGAACGGGAGTAATGTGTGAAGCCTTCGGTGCGACAGCATCAAACTCAACATCACCGACGAGACGGTAGCCGCGTTTCTTGCTCGCATCTTCGACGCGGTTGATACCGACATCGATCACGGCCACACCGTCTTTGATCATGTCTCCAGTTACGAAGTTTGGCCGCCCGATGGCGGCGATTAAAACGTCGGCTTGCCGAGTGATGCTTGGTAGGTCTTGTGTGCGCGAGTGGCAAATGGTGACGGTCGCGTTACCGGGGATTTCCTTGCGCATCATCAGTAGCGCGGCAGGCTTGCCGACAATCTGGCTGCGGCCTAGCACGACGACATGTTTGCCCTCCGTCTCGATCCCGCTGCGCTTAATTAGTTCAACGATGCCGGCAGGGGTGCAAGCGACGAAGCCGCTGGAGTCTTCTTGACAGAGCTTCCCGATGTTTACCGTGTTGAAGCCGTCGACATCCTTTCCTGGTGCCACTCTGTTGAAGGTCTCTGTTTCGTTGATGTGTTTAGGCAGGGGAGCCTGAATGAGTATGCCGTTCACATTCGGGTCGGCATTCAGCTCATCGATCTTCGCGTAAAGCTCTTCGGGGGAAACGTCTTCGGGGAAGAGATGTAGGCGGCTCTCTATACCGATGCGCTCAGCCGTCCGCTCTTTTTTGCGCACATAAGAGACGGAAGCAGGGTCTTCGCCAACCCGGATAAAAGCGACAACTGGCTTTTTCCCGGATAGAGCACCAACCTCTACTTCCAGTTCTTGGATAATGGATTCAGCGATAGCGTTACCGTCGATTAGTTGCATCTTAGAACACATCTCCAAGGAGCCTAGGCTTGGCAACTCTGAATTCTCACATTAGCCTGAGCTATTGAATAGAAGCGCAACCAGCGACATCACTAGACACCACAAAAGAAATGATTTTATGGATACTTTTGTTAGCTGAGTCATTTCGATCTATTTACAATCATCTGAGTTTCCTGTTGAACTTCCTGCGTTCGATATAGCCGAACCAACAGCATTTCCTATTGTTGTTCCAGTAGTTGAGCCATTTGCAGAAGCGGATCCGGTTGAGGTCGCGCAAAAAGTTTTCCAGTTTTTAAGACCTTAATTCGGCCACTTCACGGATTTCGGACAATAGGCAGCCAGGGTCTTCTTTCTTAGCTGCTTGTCTGTCTTAGATTAGAGGCGTCGATGAGTCCGGTGATTGCTGTGATTTAGAGGGTTGAGCAGGTGCTGGCTGTCGTTTTGCTGTCTGGTTTTCGACATCAATACACCAAAACTAAGACAACCAGCATTGTTTACCATACTCAGGGCATCCGTGGATTCCACTATAAAAAGACGACCCGCAAGGATCAGACTGAGTTTTATCACATTATCAGCACGGAGGCGGAGGCGGTTTGTCCCTGCTGTAAGTCCAAGCAGGCAAAGTTCGTTGAGACTGCCGAGCACCGCTCTATCCGAGGGCTGCCCATTGGCTTAAAAAAACAGTTTTTATAGTTCAGGTCAGACGGGTGCGCTGCGAGAGTTGTGACGGTTTCGCTCGTGAACGTTTGGGCTTTTGCCCGGCTCCAAACGTGGCTTACACTAAGTGGCTGGTGAAGTATGTCCTGGCTTTGAGACGTGAGATGTCGATCACTGCCGTAGCCAAGTTCACCGGCCTACATTGGGAGAGCGTCAAGGAGATTGAGAAGCGTTATCTGGCTAAAAAATACGCCAAAGTCAGTCTGGGCTCGGTGCGCAGGTTGGGTATCGACGA
>Ga0307981_1000799_pt1 | contig 30516 bp, 23 predicted proteins | sample OrgLakmetagen987_FD_201849 | JGI IMG/M metagenome (GOLD analysis project Ga0307981, IMG submission 201849) | Saline water microbial communities from Organic Lake, Antarctica - #987 | ecosystem: Environmental > Aquatic > Non-marine Saline and Alkaline > Saline | place: Antarctica: Organic Lake... | reverse complement strand
ACCGACCATCCCAACCGAGTGCAAGCCCGTACCAGTGTTGCTATTTCTCACGCCAATCGAGACAGAAGAGTCGTCAAGAAGGGAAATGTTTCTGTTGAGACACTATCGACCCCAACTAAATACCAGAGAACAACATAGAACTACTAGCAGACTCATTATTAACACTAGACTAGCTTGTTTGTTTTTACTATGCATTCGGCAAGGACACTCTTTCGAAGCAAAATCGTGACGGCGTGGGGTAGTACGGGTGGAAGAACGGTGCCCCCTATGTATGGTAGCCGACTAACAAGTACATCCATTGATGCATCGTGCTCTAACAGCACCTGCGCAGCCTCGTGCTGAATGAGCGGCGCCAGTGCCTCGTCCTGCACGGTGAAAGGTGAAAAAAAGGTGGCGGTCGCAACTGAAAATTCCGAAGATCTCGTCCATTCTCAACGATTCTGATTGGTTGCAAGCATTGGCGCTAGACGTTATATTTCAGTTATCTTCTTCCCTTGGCCACTCCAACGCACACATTCCCGGGGAAAAATGTGCCAGTCTGTCCGTCACTGACATACCTATGATTATGCCCATGTATTGAGAGAAGAGAGAGGAGAATGGCGTCAAGCACTTCGTGCTCGATAAAAAAATCGGGATTTCCGTTTCTACTCTTTACGCTACAGTCCTCAGAGAATCCGTGTCAAACAGATCCAGGCCGTGATGTCGACGACGTGATTCGCGTTCCTGAAGTCACTTAACCATGACGTAATCATGAGTACCATGAGCGCCTTGTCACATCTTGCTGCAACGCGACACGCAACCTTGACAGATGCTCTTAACCTTCAACGGGCTCTATTGAGTGTAACCAACCAACTGCGGCTGCGCTCTCGAAACACCATGTCCTCGTCTTCCATGACGCCTATACGTGCAGGGGTCGTTTCGACGTGCGATCTGTTTGATGAATACGAAGAGACCGCAAAAGTTCCTGTCGTTTGCTGGAGGAATCTGGGAGGCAAGAAACAGTTTTGTGGAACAGCCGTCACAGTCAAGTGTTTTGAAGACAATTCGCGTGTCAAGGAGCTTGCCGAAACTGACGGTGCGAACCGTGTCATGGTCATCGATGGTGGCGGTTCCTGCCGTCACGCGCTCATGGGCGACATGCTGGCCGAACGGGCTGCTCAAAACAAATGGTCGGGCGTGATTGTGTACGGTTGTGTCAGGGATGTGGAGGCTTTGGGAAATATTTCCTTGGGAGTTCAAGCGCTGGGAACGACGCCCCGCAAATCTGTGCGTCGTGGCGAAGGCAAGGTTGACTTGGCGATTCGAATCGGAGACGTCAATGTGCATCCCGGGGATTTGGTGTTTGCCGACGAAGATGGTGTGATTTTTCTGGACCCAAAAGATGTCAAGTGCGTATTATAAGCTAATGAGAAAGAGCTGGTATGAATAATGGGTGTTGGATGATCGGCGAGGAGGTCGGTTCCATGGAATAGTTATACCAGGTGATTATTATGAGTAGGATTACCGGTAGGATCAAAGTTAAGGTCTCTATCTTCTAGAAAAGGTTTTTATACGGTAGTACGGCTTCCAGGATGGGTAGACGAAACGGTTGGGACTTGGTTGCGTGCGATTGACAGATGATTCGTCTCTTGACCGCTGAAAACTTTCATGATAGTATCTAAAGTAAGTGGCCACTTGAGGCTGCCCCAAGCTTCACTCTAATAGCACAAGAAGACCCTATGACTGACATGCATGTGTTTGATTATGAAGCGTGTGGAAAATAAAGCCGACAAGGCCAATGAATATAAAAAAAAGCTTGATTGAACAAATGAAGAACGTTTCTCGAGCCGCGCTAGGGACTAAACCCTTTGTATCCCCGTATAAATGCAAGTCAACAACTGCAGTCCTTTACCATTCGTCCGTCTCCTCTTCTCGCTTATGGTCGATATCGTACCCAATCCAGCCTTCGACCGTCCAGTTGACATTTTCTCGCACAAAGGCGGCAAAGGACACGGGAATCCGGCGAGACTTTTTCGGTTTGCGAATCTGCGGTGGCTTGTGCTCGCACATGGGTTTCACGCCCGTCCATTCTTCAATGCGGTGCAGCAAGTGAGAGGTTCCTTTGAGCAGCAGATACTCGTACTGGACCGCCCAAGCGTCAGCCACGCCTTGGTAATCGGCAACAGACAAAAAGTTGCGAATCTTGTCGGTTCGGAGTTCCATAATGTTGGGGTACGGTTCACCGCTGCCGTCATTGCGCATTTCGTAAAAGGGTTGGTGTTCGGAATAGCGGAGCGTATAGTTGTAGGCCGATTCTGGAAGCGGCTCCAAGACGCAACTCACGACGTCCTTGTAGTGAAAGTCGTCCTGACACATATCGTCGCCGTTTAGGAGCAAGTCGGCACCGACTCGTTCAGTCGTCCAAGGTTTGGTGAGAAAGGCTTTCCAGTCATTCGCAGCGTTTTTTAGGGCTGTATTGGCGCCCCGTGCCGTTCTCAAGTGTGCTGGACTGTGGTGGGGAACACTGGGTGGAGCGGGTAGAAAAGAGAGAGAGATAAGGTGAGTTGGGGTGATGGGGCCATGCTCCCACAGTCACACATTGCATAATTCTCAGGGTCAACGTACTGCTCCATGGCCTTGAACCAGTCGTAAGGGTTGCGAAATTGAGCAATCACCAGCGTATCGTGTAGATACTTGTCTGGATTATCGTACTGGAACCAGTGCTTATAACGTGTCAAGGTCCTTTCAACTTTCAAGGCGTGCCCGAAACACTCCGATACGTGACTGTAAGGCAAGAGAAACATCACGTGAGTCAAGTCTCATGGCCTGCCAAGATTAAGACGCATGATATATGCACCCTTAAATTGAGACGCAAGACTTACTCAAAGGTCCATCGTGTTCCAGAGTTACGCTCTCCCAGAACGCTAATCTGCCGGATAGGTCGGTCAGGTTTGGTGACCGATTCTTGTTGCTCCACCTCAACCTCCTCCATGCCTCCTGTCTCAAAGACGAGACTCTGCGCATCTTGATTGCGTGCCAACAAGAGCATGAAGATTGACACCAAGAAGATTGCGAGTACCCATTGCTGACTCCTCTTAGGGCGTGCTGCTGCTTGTTGCGCCGATAATGTCATGGTCGTCATGGTTGTCGTCGCGTTGGATGCACTTTCTTTGTCCTTGTGACCGTCTCCTGCAGTGTATTTTGGAGATTCCTTGGTAGTCCGGATCATGCACACGAAGAAGTAACGTAGCGTGTGACGAATTTACTCAACGAAACGACTCCCAGTCCAAACAACTCCTCCCATGGTGCACCGCGTGGTTATTGTGATGAGCGGATGCTGTTGAATTTAATGATGAGCACGTGCACCAAATTTTGGAGACTGCGAAAATAATAAATCTCAAATCCCGGTTCGACCTATGTGAATGAGGAGTCTTGTAACGATAGGTATACACCTATGTTGTAACGTTGTAACCGCATCTCTACCGGTACTACTAGCCTCCTATCAGGTTAGTCAGTAAAGTATACCCTCTCTAGTAGTCTAGTGCTAGCTAACCCAGCCTCGCCAGTCTCTCTAGACATCATAGAGTATAAGCATCTACGACTTTTTCCCCAACAGTTCCGTGTACATGTGCATATCCTCCGTGCCAGCATTTACAAGCGTACTCGTGACTTCAAAGCCAGCCTCTTTCATCTTTTGCGCAATGATTTCGGGGTCGGTATTCACAAAGGCGCCTAATGCAGAAGAAGGAACACCTTGAAATTTGCCACCAAACACCAATTGTCCACCAGGCTTGAGGACGCGATGGAATTCGGCCAAATAATCGGCCAGTGGATCCAAAAAGTAAACGACATTCATGGCAAACATCTTGTCTACCGAAGAGTCCTCCAAGTAAGGCATGCTCTGACAGTCTTCGGCGCGGATTTCAATTTGGTCTGCAAAAGGCAGCGACGCCTTGACGCGCTCGAGCTCGGCTCGAAAGTCGGCCGAAATCTCGACACAAACAACGCGGCTGGGCACTGCACCGCCACCAGAAGCAATTGCTTGCAGTCCAAAGCCGTGTCCAGCGCCAATTTCGACAAATGAATCCGATTCTGTCAACTGCAAGCGTTGAATGGCTTCTTGGACCGACGGTGGGTTGGCCTTGGACATGATTTTCATTGCGACCCAACCAGCTACGCCCCCGGCTGGGGCTCGCATGTGCGTGGTCATATACGGAATGATAAAGGAAATCAGCCTCATTGTCTCCGAGCAAGTTCGCACTTTGTCAAACAATGAAAAGAGAAAAGAGGCTCTTCCCTCTTCCATCATTCCAATTCCGGAGAAATTTGAAAACGACGTGGCAATTTGGCTCGACGAGCTAGCTTGCCGCCGCTCACTTTTTGCCTCACTCAAATTTCCCTCCAAAACCCCCGTTCACCTCATCGTTCGCATTTAACTCGAACAATGGCGTCCATCATGAGGAGCACCAAGGTCGCACCCATCTCCCCCCCCCAAGCAGGCAAAAAATCAGGCACGACCACTGAATGGCCTGGATCTCAAAGGGAAGAGAGAAGCGCTCAAAAAGGAGAATGCATACCTGAAGAAAGAGGTCGCAACGCTCAAAACCGAAGTCTCGGACCTGAAAAAGCGCAAGGCCCCTGCCGCTGCTGCCCCTGCTGCCGAAAAGGCCAAGACTCCCGCACAGCGCAAAAATCTCTTCGAAAAGTGGGCCAAGGCTGTTGCTCGTCAGTCCTCCAAGCACAAGATTACCAATCCAGGATTTCTGGAACGTTACAAAGCTGAAGTCAAGGGGACTGTCCCTTGGAGCATAGCGGATTTTGAATCCATCTTTGCCGGCGGCGACGGAGGCAAAAAGATCCAGCCGACGTCCGAAAAGAAGCCAACGTCTTAGATTACCATTATTCGTTTGGCCACCTACGAGCAAGTCCAAGCGCTCTTTGGAGACGCGGCGTTGGGAGAAAATGGTTACGAGGTGCAAACGTGGCGTCAGCGCAGCTTTTGCAAGTCGTACAAGACTGGTGATGTTCCAGCTGCGTTGCGATCGCTGGAGGTCGAGTACAACAAGAGCAAGCAGACTCTCAAGCTCAACTTTGAACTCGAAATGAATCTGAATACTGAACTTGAAGCTTGATTCCAAAGTAGGTCTTTTGTTTTGTTACAACAGTCTCTCGATTGACTCAGATAGCTATGTACTTTGGTGGTTCTAGCAATAATGGTAACGGTTGCTAGATACTATCTAGAAGTAGAGGAGTGGTTGTCCATTTGCTGCATTCAACAACTTGTATGTATTTTGTTTCCAACGTTACACTACATACTGCGACCGCAACAAGGCAGTCTCAATCTCCCGGCGGTGCCGCAACCATAATTTGCGACCGGCAACCGTGGCCGCGGCCAAGAACAAGAGGAGAGACAGTTCATTGACATACCACTGCAGCGGTACATGCGTGAGACGCGGCGCATCAATCTGGGTTCCACACACGGCCGCGGTCGACTGTCCACACGTGTTGCGTGTAACGGACAAGAGGGCGTTACCGTACAATGCCACATTGTCCACTGCCAGTAAGGAAATTTGGTCAAACGCGCCAGAGTACACCCAGCTCACGACAGCCTCATTGAGACGCGACCGGCGATTGTCTTCCAACAGTGTCGAAAAGTGCGACAATCCGTTCGTGACGGCGGCAGTATCCACTTGCCAGAGTGCTTGGATTTCATTCAAGGGAGTATTGTATTCGTCAGCGGGTGGTCCCAGCGTGTAGGCATCGTTGGTCGCTTCATTGTTGGCGCTCTCCATGGCGTATTGCTTCAGAGACTGCAATAGTGGTTCATTTGATCGATTGTCTGTGCATTGCACATTGGAAATAACGCGAGTAGTAGTAGTAGTAGTGCCGCCATTTCTCATATTGCTTTGCTTGTCAAGATAACTGTAACACGTGACAACTTGCTGGGAGATCCAATTACTCTTGTAGCAAGGAGTTGCATACGAGTCTTGACTCTCCAGTACCAAGAGATATCCTCCAGATTGTAATTGAGAAAGCTCCATGACTTGTGCCACGGTCAGTCCGTACACACTGGTACAGGACAGGTACGCGACACCCGCTGTATCAAGGACCCGCTGCATGGCCGTCACGTAGGCTCCGTCGGTTGTGTCGGCACAACTTTCGTACACGAGATTGGATGGAAGCAACAAGACAAGTTCGTCCTGGTTTTCGTTGCACCACCGGATGGCATCTTGCACTAGCTGCAACAGCGAGACTGGAATATGAATGGAGCCGTGTTGCAACGCGACGGTGGTACCATTGGCCAACAGTTTGGGCCGCAAGTCCAGCGCCCGGGCTCCATTGTTCAACTGGTCATAGGCAGTACCGATTTGATTCTTGCCGTATGTACTCACAAGGTTAACGGCTTTTAAATAGCCCGTGGCAGCGTTGTGGCTCGTGACAAAAGAGGCTTGCGAGAACAATAAGTCGCCCTGCAGGGAAGGAACGTAACAATCTGACAGCTGAAATTGGGAACGAACGCTGCGAGTGCATGGTTTACGATGGTATCCACTGGTATGAGCTATCCTTAGACTCGTAGCGAGCAAGGTAGCGAGGAACTTGACAGCTGCTGGAGGTCTCCTCATGGTTCGCAGTGCGCCATGGTTCGTCGTCCAAAAAAGTGACAGAAAAAAAATCGGCGTTAAGGACCCGTGAATCGAATAACGACGGGACTCAACACGCTCTTGATTTTCGACATTATTCATTTTTTTTTTGGCAACAATAAGCACCATCATACCGCCGTACAAAAGCATGCACCATGGCGGGCTTGACGAGGCCCCGGCAACGCCCTGGTAGAACTACGACCGAGGGATACTCCTCAACAGTGAACCAGATATCCTCAAATGAGTCGGATACTGCAAAGCTGGCCTTAACGGCGCATTCTAGAAGAACATGCCCCTCGGCAGTCATCGTAGTGTCAGTGCTAGTAGCGTCGAGTCTGTGTTGCGCAGTATACCTGGTACGGCATCCCTCCTCTTCCGTAACAACGACAACGACAATACCACACATGAGAATATCACCCCAGAAACAACCGTTAGCTCAAGAGATTCTTACATTTCCTCCAGAATTCGTTCCAAGTGCACGCTCGAGTGAATCATCATTGTCGGGCGACCACCAACTGCTGCACCATCAACCGTTACTCGACCAAGAAAAGATTCTCACGCTCTACCTCGAGCCTCCCGCAAGCTTACCGGCAACATGGAGTAAGACGGGACCCTTATCGGCCCGCCAGACGACCGCTTCCAAGCTGACTGTCCAACAATTCCCTGACTTTAAACCCAACTGTCGGACAAAAAGTGCAGTGGGTGGCCTGTTTCCTGTGGACGACTTTACGGACGAGGATCCCTTTTTGCCGTGGATTCACGATTATTTCGTCCAAAACCACACGGTGCGCTTCGTTGCCCAAAACAAACGGCGCTGTGATACGGGAGAGGAGCGAGGGGAGAGCATGCGTCACATGGAACCCCAGATCGCTCTCTTTCAACCCGTGCCGGTTCGAGAAACGCGCTTGGCCAATGGCACTGTCGTATATCAATTGACCACGTTGGAACACGCCACGACCCCGGAAACGCGCTTTATCTGTCGCTTTCATAACCAACACGGAGCGGTGCACCAAACACTGTCCGCTTATCCCTTTAACTACGAGTACGTGGCCTGGCGCAAGCACAACCAGGCAATGTACGTTACCCAAGGCCGCGACGTGGAACACTTTGAGTATTCCCAGTTGCTCTTTTACTGTCCCATTCCTGCTGCGTTTCAAACTAGCCTGACGATAGCCAGCGACCATGGCACAACCGCTGCTGCTGAGGAACAGCAACATCAGCCGACCGTTTGGTTGGACGTGGTACCGATTCGGACTCCGGCACGCCAGCAGTTTTTGTTTACCGAACAAGACCACACTGGGCCCAAGGAATGGCCGTCCGTCCAGCACTTTGACGCGGCGCGACACTTTTCCCACCACGTGCTTCCCGCCGTTGTTGATTCGGGGCGCTGGGCCAATCTTCCATTGTGTCCAGCACCAGCACCACCATCGGCAGTGCACCAAGACAGCGCAACAGGGGTCGAGGGGGTGCCGGTGCCCCAAGCGACCAACGCCCCTACCAAGAAGAATAGATTTGTCGCTTGCACCTGGACTGCTGCCTCTTATCACCGACGTGGAGATGCCGTCACTGTGGAGGATTCGGCCAAGCGTTTGAAGGAATGGATTGTCTTTCATAGATTGGTGGGTTTGGACCACCTTTACATTTACGACAATACTGCTGTACCATCACATTTGCAGGATGGTCAGAACGATTTCGTTTCTCCGGTGGAAGCGATTGCCAACGAGTTTCCTGGTTTTATCACATTGCATCCCTGGCCTTTTAAAGTCTGCAACAACAATCGTCCCAACCACAAGAACCCAGGCGAACGAAGCTCGCAGTACGCGGCGGAAGCTAGTTGTCGAGAACGGTACGGCCCCGACACGGACTGGCTGAGCTTTATCGATACGGACGAATTCCTAGTACCCATGCGCAATGCATCGTGGGAGTCGGTCCTGCAAGAGGCGGAAGAAAAGCATCTCCATGTGCTCAAAATGCGCAGCAGTCGGGGCAAACCACGCACCAACCTCATGGAAGTCGTGGACGATCCAAACATTTGTTACAACCCCCAAAAGGTCAAGTCACGGCTTCCGACCGAAGCGTGCATTGTCCCTCGCCACAACGAGACCTTTCTGCGCGTTTACAATTGCGATTATATCCGACCACCGCGTCCGGAACGTTTCGCTCGAGCCATGAAGCAGATATATCGGCCGGCCTTTGTAAAAAGCCACTTTGTGCACTACTCGACGATTACAGCCGATATTGTTCGCTACTACAGAGATACTCCAGACAAGAGTCGGTTTACTCGAAGAGTGAGCGCGCGCGAATGGGGAGATGCCTTCTTGGACGAACTGGCAGAGGGTGTCTTGGTTCATACCAAGTCCGTCTTGCCTTATGAGACCATGGCTCGCAACGCAACATGTCAACTCGAGTCCAAGCATCCCTGTGCTGTCGGATACGTGTGTCCAGACTCGCTACCCTTTGACGACAAGCTCCACCAAAAGAATGTCTTTCATGACGACAAAGGCAAGTATTGCAACTGCTGGACCAACAGTCACGTGGAAGACTACCTAGTGCCCAAACTAGAGGCCGCGTTAGCGCTATCCTGAGAGTTAAAACACCCGGACTGGGAATAAATAACAAGAGGATGCGAGTGTACTAATTCCGAATAGACTCGGTTTGATAGCTAGATATCATATACCTGCCTACCAGACTGGTAACCTATCTCCATACTGTACGTGCGCACGGGCCCACATGAGTGGAAGGGACTCCCGACAAGCTCGAGTGTCTTCAAAAGGAATACCCCCGGCTAACCGCAGAATCTGAACCGCGACAACTCGGGTGTCGTACTGAGTTACCCTCCTCAAGCAGTTTGAGAGGTTGTTGCAGTTACGTAGAAAAACGTCAGTCGCGTTGATAGGCTGAAGAAACTCTTCATTCATGTCGATACCATAGCCGTTCACAATGGTCCCGCAATCGTCCCTGGTCAGTAATTTTCCCTCTCGAAAGACGTCAACATAGAGTTCCATCTCGGGTAATCCAACCACAATGTGACCGGGTAGCCCGATAATATCAACGTCCACCCCAATCCGTCGCCCAATACACTGATAAAGAATCGCCAACGTCAACGGAATGGCCGTCTTGCGCTCCAAGGTTGAATGCAACAATGAGTTGCCAATGTTGTAATAGTCGTCGGTATTGCCACAAAAGTGCATTTCCTCGTAAAAGACTCGCTGCAGAGCATCCATCTTGTGCTCGACGGTTGGATTGGGATAGATAAATCTGCTACGAACAGTTTCGGCAATCTGGTCCAGGCTACTGCGTATCTGGTTCGCTGCATCCGCAAACGGCGGCTTGTCAAAAAAGAGACTCGATAATGTCGTGGCAAGCACCTCTGTAAGCTCTCGATCATTCGCATTTCCCAAGAGCATCCTCGTCCGACGAAGGGAGACAATGTTATCCACCAAACAGGAACATTGCAGCATGCGACCCACGCTCTTTGCCATTTTTTGGAGCGCCAGACTCTCATTCTCGGCGACGGCAAGTTTCCAGCACACGTCAATGGCGTCTTGTTGATACGGTTCGACTCTTCCAAAGAGAACGGCCAACCGATTCTCCGCCAGATCACCTGTCGCAAGCTGCCGTATCCAGGCGCTCGTTTTCCGATCAATTTCGTGGCGTCTGATATATTCCAACTTGCTTCTTTGGCCTCGCCGCCGAGAACCGTTCCAGCGCTGGGCGTGGAGTGCGTTCCAAATGGCGTCTTCTGCAGCAACTGCCTGCAAATTCTGGCAGGTGCATGCCATTTGGCAAACAGCGTGTTCATCGTTCGACAAGTAAATGATAATGTGCCGTAACAGAGACACAGGAAGGCCGGGTAAGCTGGCTGTCGCCATGGTGATGTCGTTATAATTGTTGAACCTCCCGCGTAACCACTTCCGGGTTACACTCAGATCCCGACCACAGTTAAGCCGTATCGCCGAGCTCTCATCTCCACCAACGATCTCACACGAATACAAAGACTACGACCATCTGCCAACGCATCTTGCAGCAGCTTTCAGTGGTCTTTCCACTACTTACCCATAAACTAAGTAGTTCATCTTTAGGGTTGACATCGTTTCATCAACAATAATGTTGTTCGTGTGACGCAGAACCCGAATTTGTTGGAGCGGTACTGAAATTCGGTGGGCTTCGATCGAGTCGTCGAGTCGACAACGAAAAATCAATTGCGACGATGGCGGCACAAGGCATGCACAACGCTCAACCAAGACGTTACTTCCTTTCATAACCGCTTCCACCATGTCACACCGAAGAAGAGGGGTCGGCGTGGGACGAGCAGGGAACTCCAAGTGAGTAAAGAAAGAATGAATGCAAATGAACCGCGATTCATAAAAACGAATGCAATCAAAGAGTGACAACTTGCGTTATCCCCTGTGCTAAATGCCGTGCAAGATATCGTCTCTCTCACACCATCTCCATGTGCCGATCCTACTCAATAATCACATCAAAGATACGCGCAGAAAAAGGCCGACGAACTCAAGGCCGTCAGTTTCCAAACGGCCCTCGACACGGTGGAAAAACTGGAAGTCAAGCTGACGGAATTTGCCGAGCAGCACGCGCAGGAGATCCAAAACGACCCAGTCTTTCGCAGTCGCTTTTTGCAAATGTGCGCTCCCCTCGGAGTTGATCCATTGGCGAGCAAAAAATCGTTTTGGGGCAAGCTGTTAGGAATGGGCGACTTTTATCACGAATTGGCCGTCAAGGTGGCAGAAGTCTGCTTGGCAGCCCGCAATCGCAACGGCGGAATCATGTCCTGCGCGGAAGTACAATCGACGCTGGCCCAGCGCAAGACGCGATTGGGTGCGGCAGGCAATAGTAAAACGAACGCCGTGTCTGTTTCAGATATTCAAGTAGCAATCACCAAGCTGGCAAAATTGGGTGGTGGATTTCGCACCATTCAAGTGGGGTCGAGTACCATGATTGTGTCGGTACCAACCGAACTTGATAACGATCATATGGAAGTACTGACCGTGGCACAAATGCTCGAGACTGGAATCATGGTGGAAGATGTACAACAAGCGACGAGCTGGGGCCAGGATCGTGTAGAACGTGCCTTGGAGTTGTTGCTGCAGCAAGGCATGGCGTGGTTGGATGAGTGCAAAGGAGAAACGTATTACTGGTTTCCGAGTGTTTGGCAAGAGGTTATACAAGACTCTTCCTTTCTAGACGCATAATAGTATTGTGGCTCTGTAGACTAAGAAATCTATATTCGTTTTACCAGGTCTTAGATGGATCCATACTCCGTCTCTGCTCCTCGCGTCATGGCTATACTTTCACTGGCCACAGTGGAACAGGCAATCATTCGGGGCGCAATAAGCGGTGAAGAATATTCATTAATGTCAAACAAAGGATCACGCAGTGGACTAACTGTAATGAAATGCATAGAGAACAAGGCCTCTCGATCGTTGCCATCTTTTCGTTGAGGTGATTGCCAACGGCGGTGTTTGGAGGCACGCGGTGGCGGCGAAACCATAATTTCCTTGGGCAAACGTGGATGAGCTTTGCCATGGTGCCTCGCAGTGTCTTTTGGATTTCGGGTCATTGTTGCCAGCGGCGATTTGTGGGGCACGACATCATCTTTCTCAGATTTGAGGTTGCTGCCCCAATAGAGTTTAGGACGAAAGGTACACTCCTGAATCTCTCGTTCTTCCCAGCGTTGGTCTCGGAGCTCTCGCTCATGCTTGTCAGTCACTGGACGGCGCCTTGCCTTGTGGACTCCTTCTTCGTAAATTTCGTCAATTCTTGAACTTATTGCCGTACTCGCTCGACTCATTGTACTACGAGCTGGCGTTGGACTCCGTGAGAGCGACGACCTTACGTTGTGTCTCGTACTACCTCTCACCGTCGGGGATTGATGACTACTTGCGACACTTCCACCCCTGTACAACCGATCAAAGACAGACTCTCCACCACTGGAGGCATTCGTAGCTGCCGTTCGATTACTCGAAGCAGACTTTACGGTGTTGGGAGTAAAGGTACAGGTCTTTGTCAACATTTTGGTCTCCATGGTCTTTAATCGTTGGGCTCGATTTGATTTCTGTTGCATGGAACGTTCGTACATGGTCAATCGCTGTACGGGAGTCCTTTGCTTATGGATTACAGCTCTTTGAGGCTGCGAAGATGCCCCCTTTGATGACATGGTGCCTCGACGGCGATGCTGTTCTTCTTGGCGGCCGCGACTTCTTTCGAGTGATCATTGTTGCTGTTCCCATTCTCCCACGCTGCTGTAGTTTGGATGCCGTCGTCAGTTGGGCCGTTGAGTGAGTGAAAGTCTGCTGCAGAAGCTTCCCAAACGAATCAATCCCTCCTGTTTACGTGCCTCTATCAGCGAAAGCACATGATAGCGATTTGTTCCCGCCACAAGAAGGTCTTCAAACAAGTCTTGCTTTGAATTGGGTCACTAGACATATGTAGTATATGCATGTCCTTTCTACATACACATTCAATGCGAACAAAGAGACGCCCACCGCGGCACCCGGCAGTACAGCTGTTGCGCATGGTTCGACCGTCGTGTGTCGTGTGCCAACGCCACCGACACCATAACGCGAACTGCACCATGGCGAGCATCATGACGAAGCACCGACTACTGCTTCTGCTAGTACTGCTAGCAGCTTTATTGCCTTCATTTGCACGTAAGCGAAAGAGCTTCTCGGGAACGGAGCGAAGCGTTCGTATCATGAACCAGAGCGAAGTCAAAATTGATGTCTTTTGGATTCACATTACTACGCGTGAACTCGATGCCTCGCAAACGGAAGGAAAAGGCATTGCTTTCGGATCCGACACGGGTATTTCATCTTATACTGGACATAGCTTTGAGATTCAAGAGCTACCAAACGAAAAGACAAAGAAATGCCGCCAGCGAAACTGCCGAAAGGCTTACTTTTCCGTCAGTGCGAACGAAGACCAATGTAAGCACCTGCCAGTGTGTCGTGTGTTTTTTGGTCTTGATCTTCTTTTTTCGGGATCGTCTCATTCCTCTTGCTCTACACGTCTTATATAACTTTAGGGTACACGGTTACCTCTGACTTCTTCGTCAAGGCGGAAGACCACAAGACACGAGCCTTAACAAAAGCCAAAGAGTCATTGAAAGGTTGCACACCGGATCGCTCACTGCCCGCCGCCGAACAGTTTGAAACGCTAACGGCTTGCCTCGAACGACAGGTCAACAGCACACTCGAAGAGACGCAAGAGGAAATAAATTTTCAATCGAAAACACGTCAAGACATGGGAGAACTCTTGGTCAACTACGCCTGTCACGACACTTCCTTGAACACGACAGTAACAGTTCACAACCGTACCTGGACGTACAGTCCAACCAAGGCGGGCACCAAGACAAAGCGAGCACGAAGAAGCGTACACCGCATGAAGACCCTCTTTGATTCGGATCGTTCTAGTGTCCAGTTGGTGGAGAACTTTATTACGCAGGAAGAATGCAACGCCATTCAAGAAGCGGCCGTGGCAAGTGACGATAATGCCGACAAGCTGTTATTGCCAGCATCCGCCAAGGTATCATCTGCAGGAGTCCAGTCCGTCTTGGACAAGATTCAGCACTTGATTCGGTCATCACTTGACATTGAAGTGGATTATAGCAGTCGTTCGGATAAGGATCCATTGTTGGAGGTGTATACGCAACAACGGTCGGTAGACTCGGAACAGCAATGCACTACGGAATCGGCCGAAAGTGGTTCCTGTGCTGCCAATGACAAGCATGAAGCGGGAGAAATGATTGTCACGGAAATCGAAGACGACGTTGCCGCAACGCTCATGATATTTTGTGGAACATCCAAAGCGAAAGGTGGGGCGATTCATTTCCCACGAACAGGCGTGCACGTGAACCCTGCTGAAGCTGAAGGAGAAGCCCTGCTCATGATTTACATGGACTCTACCACTGGAGAACGAGATCAAAATGCGTTTATTAGCGAATATGTGGCATGCCCAATCAAAGAAGGTAGTAGTCAGATCGTTGTGGATAGTTTTACGAATGATGTTTAGTAAACGGGTTATTTTCGTCACCAGACCAAGCAAAGTGAATCGGGTATACCGTTAGGATGAAAGCGTTCTGCTTCAACATTGAATCGAATCTACTGCAAAGAGTAGTCTATATGCAACAAGAGACTGCATTTCGAATTGCTTTTGCTGGAACGACTCTCTCTTTTCGTTCCAGCCTAACGTAAAACAGTCGGAAAGATACCAAGAAGTGTTGAGTAGACTTCTCACTCTACAGTGACAGTAAAGAAACCAACCGTTTCAAAGCGCCGTGTAGCAGGATGCTCCGCTGTCCCCCGCCGCCGCATTCCACCAGGACCGGGTCCGTCGATATGGGTCGAGATTTGGTTGCTCAAGCATACCAATCGCACCTGCTTGGCATCCATTTCGTCAGCCAGCAGAAAGCGTTGAAACCCCAACCGGTTATCGAGAGTAAACACAGATGAAATGGCCTTCCACTCCCCATTGTTCGCTGGAGCGTCGAGGCGAAATTCACGAACACTGAGAGGGCCTTGCGGAAGCGGTGGAATCTTTATGGCAATGGCTTTTACACGGCGGAGCGTCGGTCCCATTAATAACTCCACATGTTCATTTCCTCGACCCAATGGCATACTGCTTTCCGCCGCCATCCACCAGGTTGTATCGTCGTCCGACAGGCATGCTTTTAATGGGTGCACTCCATCGTGTGACGAACAACCAACCACTTGCACCTCTGTGGCACTGACGGGTTCAATGACCAAGTACTCCAGCACCCTTACAGAAAGCTCGGGCGGTAGCACTCTAGAAGAAGATCCTTGGCTATCAAAATCAATTTCGCGCAACACCCTCAAGAGTTCGTTGTAGGAACCCTTGGTAGCAGCGATCATCAGGGGCTCGTCATGTTCTTCTAGGGAGGACGCTAGTGACGTGACATGATCGCTGCCGCCGGCTTCGCTCTCAGTCTCGCGATCACTGACATCCATTGCTCGCTCTCTTAGGTTTTCTCCTCAAGCGTTGCAACCTCCACTTACTTAATTTTGTCCGAGGAGATCGATCACCATGGTGCTGGCGTTGAGTGAAAAGCGCTGACTGGTTCGCATGCGATGAATGATGTCGTTGCGGCTCTCTGCATTCTGCATTCTTTGGTTTGGGGTTATGAATGACTCAGACTGAGTCACGACGCTATAAATATTTTTCGCGCAAAATATTGTGTAAACGAAAAACTGCCGGAAATCATAATACAGTAGTCTCATCGTCTCGACCATGCGGCCATGGCAGCAATAACAAAACGACGGCTGCCTTATAAAGTGAGACTAAGTCTCTACTGCATCGATTGGAACAAGCGCACGAAACGAGAACCAGCACGGTTTCAACGCAATATCGATTCGTCTTCTTCTGTCCTCTTCGCGGCTTGTTCTTGTTTGTTCACCGCGCAAACTCTTCCCCAGTCCCCTGGCAAGTCTACGAAAGATTCTCCATATCGTAGCAGCAGGGGGGATGAGTTCAGATACTATGGCTCACGCCTTTTTCGAAAGCCTGGTTCCAGGAATATGTCCCAAGCCCTGGATCATCCTGAATACTGTCTGCTTACTCAGCTCGACCTTCATTTTCTACGATATTCTCTATACCGAAGGTCCTCTCGAACGCCGCTACGGAACACAGCTCTACATTTCGTGGAACTTTGGCACCACCATTGTTTGGGTTCTCCAAACTGCTTTGACCTATTGGTATTTCAACTACGACCACAGCAACACGCCCGATATCACCAACGAGAACGAGGACGACAAAGCGACGACGTCCTGGATCAACCGCATCCAGTTGGTGGCGGCCGTCTATTTTTTGATGGACTCGTTGCACATGCTTTACCGCTGGAGAAAAACCAACAAGCATGTCGAAGCTGAAGAGTGGGATGTTGGTATTAGTACCGTTGCTTATCTCTTCGAACTCATGGTGGTTCTCCGAGCCTACTACAAACGAGGAGACTTTGAGCCCGTGCAAACTGCTTTATTATACTAGCTAATGCTGTATCAAGCCGGTAGATGTGACCGGGAAGTATTTCTTGTCTATTTACTTGCTAGTATCTACTCGTAGGCCACAAAGTCATCTTCAATGTTGGAAGCAGAGGTTTTCAACATTTGTTTGGTCAGCTTAAATCCAGAGTTATGATCGGCAAGTAAGTATGGGATGACGATGACAGTAGCTATCTCCCTCTGCTACCGTACGCATGACTGTTAGTAAAGCATGACGTACCAATAGTCTAGTTACAGTGTCGTAGTCTTCTGAGGAGGAGGAGGAGGATACAGTATGTAGCGGTAGGAGTAGGAGCGAGGAGGAGGTCCCATTTCGAATGTGACGTGTCATTCATCGCCAAAGTGTCTCCAACGGACATTTCTGCGCGGTCATAAAATAAAGGCCTCTCGCTCTCGCGGAAGCGACAACGGTTATATGGATCTTGCCGGTCCACTGCTCACTCGTCGCGTCAAGTGAGACCATCGTGTGAAGACTTTCCATTAAGCAGTTGAGCCCTTGTAGAGCGAGAAGCTAGAGTCGGGTTTGGTTTGCCACACAGACTTCGTTGCCCAATTCCAAGCAGAATCTCACTCCCCAATTAAAACCGACAAACCGTTGCCCTCACAGAACAAAAACGTCTTGAAACACCACCGTCATGCCGTCCGAGGAGGAAATCAAAAAGCTCATCCCCGCCGAGTTCTTTATGATCTCAGGGTCGCATGATTCTCAGACATCAGCTGACGTGTATAATGTCAACAAGTTTGAATTGCCTAATCCCGCTGGTAAGGCAGGAGGCGCTTGTACATCTGCATTGTTGCAAGTTTTGTACAAGGAGGGCCAGGCCTCCGACGCGATGAGCTGGGTCGATCTTTTGCGTAAGATGCGTTCCGCCTTGGGGTATGTCGTATTTTTGTTTTGTGCTGTGCTCTATAGAAAGCAGTTTGGGGACTACGCTCACCCTTTCATGTCTTGCTATCTTACTATTATTTCAGGGGCATGGGATACGATCAGATTCCCCAGTTGACAAGCAGTCGTTTGATTGACGTCAACAAAACTATGTATATTGTCCCTCCAGAGTTCAAGTCGGGAAGACGTCGGGCGGTTCTAATTGGAATCAACTATGTTGGCCAGCAGGTAAATACTTGGACGGCAGAGACTAATGAATCGACATTTCTTCTCACCACCCCGGATCGAACCTCACGTGTACCACTAACCACCACTAACCACCACCACCCACTACTCATCTACAGGGACAATTGTCGGGCTGCCACAATGATGTGGGTAACATAAAGGAGTTCTTGACGCGCGTTCACGGCTTTAACGAGAGCGAGATGTTAATCTTAATGGACGATGGAAAGCACCACCCACCGACCCGACGCAACATTGAAGACGCCTTTAGTCGCATTACTCAGTATAGCAACGCTGGGGACGTCGTCTTTGTTCACTACTCGGGTCATGGAGGGCGCGTCCCAGACTTGGATGGCGACGAAGACGACGGCTTCGATGAGACGCTGATCCCAGTTGATTTCAGGAGCAGTGGGCAAATTATTGACGACTTTATTCTCAAAATTCTAGTCAAGCCCATGAAGGAAGGTGTTCATGTAACTGTCTTGATGGATTGTTGCCACTCGGGGTGAGTCCGGGCGATCCGTGTACTTTGATTGCCACATCTATCCGTCTGTCGCGCTCACTCACACACGCCAATTGTTCTCTTTGTTCTGTTCTCGTCCCATCCAGCACTGTGCTGGACTTGCCCTACCGCTTTGGCGCCGATGATACCAAGATGCGCCTGGACCGAGCCTTTAACATGAACAACATCATGAGCAAGTTGGGGTCGAGGGAGGCGATTGCCTGCTGTGCCTGCATTGCATTCATGCTGCTGTCCGGTGATTAATAAAACAAAGTCCAGGACGGCACCAGTTATGTGGGTCAAGCGTTTGTTTGCGAAATCGTATCGAGTCGAGCACGCTTTATGTATGCATTGAGGATATTCATGGAACTATTTTTATTATTATTATTATTCTCCAACCAGTTAGAGAAAGGATTGTTCTAGCTAGAGCCTACTGTATTCTTGTGGCGATGGGTGATATTAATGCGTGCGTCTGACAAACCGATTCGAAGCGTCGTCTCCAAGTCTAATCCGAACGGTACCAAACACAGAAGCCTCGCTTATTTCCACAGGCTATTTTCTCTTATTCTTTCATGCTGGGCTATTACTGTTAGACTGCTATCCTTATTTGGGCGGCAGACTGCCGTCACCACCTCGACAACTGGGCGACGGGGGTATCACAGCAGTGCCATTTTCAATGGCGGCTTGCCACTGGCTGGGAGTCTTGGCCGTGATGGATAACGCATGGACCGGACCTTCCAACTCGGCCGCCAGGGCTGCATTGATCAAGCGATGCCGTGCCACGGGGCTCTTCACGCTGTCAAACTCGGCGGAAACCACCAAAACTTTAAAGTGGGTTTCGGAATGTTCGGGACTGTGCGTGTAGCACAGATATAGAGCAAATAGAAGACGAGGGGGCGGAATAAGATATATATATATATATACTATAGTCCGCAATACAAGAACATGACCTGAAACCTGAACAGCTCTCAGAGCACTGCGTCCTATACATCAATACTGTGACAACAATAACGAGCATTCACTACTTACACGTTGTGCATGTACGATTCGTTCATGACTTGAAGATGCGACGGCGAAAAGGCGGCGGTGAGCTTGGAAGTAATAGCCGTCGCTACGGGCGTCGCTCCAGTGCTACTCATTCTGTGAAGTTGGAGTTGGGTTGATAGACGAAAGGTTCTGTGCACGGTGTTCATGGCCTGAACGGAATCCAGGATAGCAGACAACGATAGGAGAGCAATAACGACGACGGCAGCAATCGTCTTCATACTATATAATTCATTTGTGATGACGATGATCCACACGCCGTATCGGTATCGAAGCATCAATAAAATCCGTTTCTTCTGTTTTTCAGTCACACATCAGTCCTGGACGCCTGGCGTCCGTCCGTTTCATTTATTCCGCGAAGACGGACTGACGCACCAAGTGGAAGAGATAAATAGAATACAGTTAAGAGATGGACGATGATCGAATTCAGATCCATCAATCTAGACACTAACACTAACAGTAACAGGTAACTACAGTCTCTCTTATCGGTAAAGATCTATCGAGAAATCACACAAAGACTGCGGAAGTGACGATTCATTCAATAAGGGCTCAATACACCATTGGCGCTTTTTTGGAATCCATCACCATCACCCCTTCTCCCACAGAATTGGAGTAAGCAAAGCGCTGTCAAGACTTTGATTGGAGCAATGTTCTCGAACGGACCAGCGACAGCCTTTTGTCTTGTCCTCATGATGCACTTGCGCGCTTCAACGGTACTGGCCTTTGTGCCTCGACGGGCCGCTTCTTCCTTGGCTCCTCGTGCTACTGGTACTGCCTTTTCCTCCGCCGTTGGACGCTTGCAGTCGACCACGAGTCAGGCCGCCGAGTCGTCAGAAACACCCGCGAGTGCTACGGCAGCGCCAACAGGCTATCCCTTCGCAACGGTTGAACCGAAATGGCAAGCCTACTGGGAAAAACACCAAACCTTCAAGACTCCGGTCCGCGATCGCACCAAACCCAAAAAGTACGTCTTGGACATGTTCCCCTATCCCTCGGGCGCCGGCTTGCACGTGGGCCACCCCGAAGGTTACACTGCTTCGGACGTCATGTCTCGCTACTGGCGCATGAAGGGATTTGACGTGCTGCATCCCATTGGGTGGGATTCGTTTGGCCTGCCCGCCGAACAGTTTGCCATTCAGACGGGCGCGCAACCGGCCGATACCACAACGGCCAATATATCCAATTTCAAACGCCAGCTCAAAATGTTGGGATTTTCGTACGATTGGGACAAGGAACTCGCCACCACTGACGTGAATTATGTGCGGTGGACGCAATGGATCTTTTTGCAGCTCTACAAGACCGGATTGGCGCAACAGAGTTCCGTGTCGGTCAACTGGTGTCCAGCGCTGGGCACCGTCTTGGCCAACGAAGAAGTCATTAAGGGCTTGTCGGAACGTGGAGACCATCCGGTCGAACGATTGCCACTCCGACAGTGGGTACTCAAGATTACGGACTATGCTGACAAATTGGAAGAGGGCTTGGAAGGATTGGATTGGCCGTCGGGAACGCTCACGGCGCAGAAACAGTGGATTGGCAAGAGCCAAGGATGCAACATTGATTTTGCCTGCGAAGGACCGCTCGACGAAAAGATTTCCGTCTTTACGACTCGTGTCGATACGCTCATGGGCGTCACCTATGTCTCTCTGGCTCCGGAGCATCCCTTGGTGTCGGCAGTTACTACGGACGAACAAAAGAATCAAGTCGACGCGTACGTGAAAGAAACGTCGTCGCGCTCGGACATGGACCGAACGGCCGCCAAGGAAAAGACGGGAGTCTTCACGGGTGGTTACGTAACACACCCGCTTTCGGGTGATCGTATTCCTGTCTGGGTGGCCGACTATGTTTTGGGATCGTACGGAACGGGGGCTGTCATGGCGGTGCCTGCGCACGACACTCGTGACTTTGAGTTTGCCCAAAAGTTTGGTTTGGACATTAAATGGGTTGTCCAACCTGTTGACGGCGAGAATGACTCTACCAAGGAGGAAGTCTTTACGGCTGTAGGCGTCAGTATCAACAGCGGCGAGTTTGATGGACTTTTGACGGCCGAAGCGAAGCAGGCTGTCACCAAAAAATTGGAAACGCTCGAGATGGGTGGATCCCAAATCACGTACAAACTGCGCGACTGGGTCTTTTCCCGTCAACGTTACTGGGGCGAGCCCATTCCAATCTATTTTCCTATTGACTTTGTCGACCCCGCTTCGCAAGATCCTCGCGAGGAGGGCTGCGAGCACACGATTCGCTACGACCAGGCTATTCCAGTCGACGAAGCTGACTTGCCTCTGGAGCTGCCACTTATGAAAAACTTTGAGCCCGGTGACGATCCTGCTGGCTGTCTAGCTCGCGCAACGGAATGGCGATACTTCCAGAGAGAAGGCAAGTGGTTCGCTCGTGAAACAAATACAATGCCACAATGGGCAGGAAGTTGCTGGTATTACCTCCGCTTTCTCGACCCAAACAACTTGGGCGAGGCGTTTAGCAAGCAGTCGGACGAAGACTGGATGCCCGTCGATCTGTATGTGGGTGGAGCCGAACACGCAGTGTTGCATCTGCTATATGCGCGCTTCTGGCATCAAGTCCTGTTTGATCTTGGGTATACCAAGCATCCCGAACCTTTCCAGAAGCTTGTTCACCAAGGAATGATCCTTGGTAGCGACGGCGAGAAGATGTCAAAGAGTAGAGGGAACGTCGTCAACCCTGACGAAATTGTTAACGCGCAAGGCGCAGACGCTCTTCGGTTGTACGAAATGTTCATGGGACCGTTGGAAGCTGTAAAGCCCTGGCAAACCAGTCAGGTAGCAGGTGTCGCGCGATTCCAGAACAAGGTGTTCAACGTCGTGTCGGCGGCTGTCGCAGGAGGCAAAACCGAAATGAATGACGAAACACTGCGGATACTGCACAAGGCCATGAAGAAAGTGACCGAAGATATCGAGTCGATGTCTTTCAACACCGCCATCTCGGCTCTCATGGTACTTACCAACCACCTCCAGAGTCTAAAAGAGGATGTGCCGTTAGAGGCCGTGGAACAGCTTGTTCTGATGGTTTCACCCATTGCGCCACACTTGGGCGAAGAATGCTGGAGCTTGCTCGGTCACTCAGAGACGTTGGCGTACCATCCCTGGGTTGAATTTGACGAGAAGCTCTGTATTGATGACACCATTGCCATGGGTGTCCAAGTTAATGGCAAGACACGGGGTGAGATCATTATTGCAAAAGACGCCGACCAAGACACTGCCATGTCCTTGGCACAGGCTGTCGAACGCGTGCAGGCACAATTGGATGGAAAGGACATCAAGAAGATCATTTACGTGCCGGGACGAATCCTAAACATTGTAGCAAAATAAGAAGCGACTGAGCTTATTCGTTGCAATACAAACAGCCAATAGTGATACTAGTAGCAGAGAAAACAAGTAGCAGCAACAGAGTACATTATGTTTTAGAACAGCCAAGCTCTATAACTCGGGAACCACTCTCAAAATAATATGCTTGGCCTCATCTTTGAGTGACCCGTTCGATATCAGGCAAAAGTTTACAAGTGCTGTCAACAATCCCTCGTTCTCGGCCAAACGCTTCTTGTGGCCATTCTTCTTCAAGAAGAGGGTAAGGATGGCCATGGCGTCTTTTCTTGAAGGCTCGTAGTCTGGACCAAGTGCGGACAAGAGAATAGTAAGAGCCGTCAAGACAGGAGGAGACACCAAGTTGGATTCGTCACTGGCACCATCGTGCGCCAGCAGCAACAGTAGCTGGGAGAATCCTGTGTGATACAAAGGATCATCCGCGTTTACTTCCAGAGCCGACCGGATGCGTTCAAAGAAGCTGCTAGTGTGACAACTGTTGCCTCGTTTCCACGGACTGTGTTCCAGACTGACGTATAGTGTATGACTCGCTGCCAACACCAATTTGTCGGGAGACTCTTCACCCTCAATCGTTTGCGTCAATACGCTCTCGATATAGGGTCCAAGCGATGCCCAGTGCTTCCCCGCACCCGGCAACAGTGATGCAATGGTTTGACAAGCTTGAATTCGCGTGTCATCACTTCCCCCGTCGGTGCTTTGCAAGACCTGCACCAAGACATTCAAAAAGTGTTCCGGTGACTCCGAGTGCTTCCAAAGAAAGGAGCGACCCCATTCACAAGACGAGAGGCAACGAATTGTTCGCATGCATCTTCTTCGCCAGTCAACGTCCGATTCCGTCACGAGAATCTGCAGTAACCGAGCAGGAATCCACGCCTGCTCCGTGAGTAGTTCCGGAGGCGAACTCGTTGGACGGACCGTCCACGCCGCTACTATGCACCCGAGAGCCGACGAAGCATTGCGATGGATTGGAGTAGAGTCGTTTGTTGCAGGAAGAGACAACAAGAACTCTAGGATCTTCCATGCGTGATAATTCTCGGCCATGACCTGACCCAACGTTTCCAAGGCGGCCCAATTCCATAGAACTGCCGACACTTCCTCTTGCGCCAATAATGACGCAGACTGTTCTGTAGCTTGCTCCAGTATCTGCTGGTTCAATTGCCGATACAGAAGCTCCTTGTCGGGACCGGACGCTCGAAATACCAAGTCTTTGACCAATCCCAACATTGCCAGCACATTATTCAGGTCCGATTGAGAATCACGCAAACTCTCTTGTAATCTACCGACTAACCCAGACTGCACCATCATGTTTTTGATTCGAGAGTCCTTCAACTTGGCCCACGACCGCAGAATGCGAAGGATTGGTTGGAGAATATTGTTTACTGGCGGAGCAGTAGCCGTAGCATTTGCTTGCACCCACACGTGCAAGATCCAAGGGAGGGCGTCTGGAACTTGCTGGACGGACTGCCTCCGACGCTCGTCGGTCGCACGTGTCCAAACACTGGCGAGACACTCGCAAATGACGCCAACACTGTTATTGCGATTGTTGTGGCAGCCAGGTAGTTTTGCTGTGGAAGACTGCATCGTGTACGACAGTTGCCAGCAGAGAGTGCGATCGGCTCCTCGATCCAGAGCCCGGTGAACAATACGTTGGTCTGTAGTGGTACTAGACGAGAGAATGTGCAACAGTTCCTGCAAAGCTTGCCACCGCTCTTGTTCTTGTACAGGATGTGATAGTTCTGCGAGTATTCATGAAAGCAAAGAGGAATCAGACGAGGGCGATGATCGAAATTGATTTGGATCTCCATCGTCGAGCGACTGACTGTCTCTGGTTTTTTCAGCACTTACGCTCCAAGATGGCGTCCAAGCGGTGAACCGTGGGGTCACTCATTTCGTGTACTTGCTGATGGGTCCATACAAAGTCAATGGATTTTTTCAGTTGTCTTATATTATGAGTTTGCATCGTTGGCGAAATCGCTCTCTATCTCTCTCTTTTTAGCACAGGTTTATCGGCACCCACATGGTCGAGTGTGCAGGAAAACACGTTCGGCAGAAAGTGTGAGGCACGCCGGGCGTGGAATGCCAACGGCTTTCTTTCTATAAGTAACATGTCGTAGAAATATCTATGTCGCACTAGACGATCTTTGAGTTCCAAAAGTCAAACTCCTTTTTTGATTTTTGACATTAGAATTCAGGATGCAAGATGCAAATTGATACCTCAACGACGACGACTCTTTGACCATGAGATCAATCAGCCTGCTGGCAACAACGCCGTTCTCTTACTCTTGGCGAATGTCTACTGGAAGCAGAACTCGCTCCATTTCATCCGTCAGCTATCTCCTGACGCTAGCACATACAGCAACAGCGTTTGTGCAACGGCCGTACTACCTGTCGTCGCCACAGCAGCATCCTGCAATGATATTTCCCACTGCCAGCACTGCCAGCACCGCCAGAGGATTTGCAGCAGCTGCTACCCTTAACGTCACGCAAACACCAGAAGAAACGCAAATGACAGCAGACTGTCTCAAGATTACAAATGCTGCCATTCGAGCCGTCGATCCCGTGTTTTCCGTCCAAGCCAGCCTGGTGCACTTGGGAGACTCGCAGTTTTCTCTGCAAGGAACCGTCTACGACTTGAACGACTACGACAAGATCGTGCTGGTAGCATTTGGCAAGGCGTCGTCAGCCATGGCGACGGCTGTCGTGGATAGACTAGTGCAGTCCTTGTATTGTCCAGAACTATCAGGACTCGTCATTATCAAGGACGACCACGCGACGACTGCCGAACTGGACAAACTGGCCAGACACAACGTGACTGTAAAGTCAGCTGCGCATCCCGTTCCCGACGAACGGTCCGTGGCAGCTTCCGAGCAATTACTCGATCTGGTGCGAGACGCAGCCTCGTCACAAACACTTTTACTGGCGTGCATAAGTGGCGGAGGCTCGGCTTTGTTTTGTGCACCTCACCCATCCTTGAGCCTGGCCGACTTGCAAGCAACCAACACGGCACTGCTACAGTCGGGATGGTCAATTCAAGATATGAATGTCGTGCGCAAACGATTGGAGCAAGGCAAGGGGGGACGCTTGGCGCAAGCTGCCTTTCCTGCTCCAATGGCCAGTCTCATTCTCAGTGATGTTTTGGGAGATTCGCTCGATCTCATTGCCAGCGGACCGACCGTTCCAGATACGAGTACCTGGCAGGATGCTTGGGAGCTGGTCAAGACTCTACCTGTCGGTACACTACCAGCAGCAGTGCAGCAGCTACTGCAAGATGGCGTGGATGGAAAGGTTCCAGACTCTCCATCAGCCCATCATGCCGCGTTTCAGCAGTGTCTTAATTGCCTAGTGGGGAATAACGCCGTGGCAGTCACAGCGGCAGCCGCTCGAGCCATGGAACTGGGCTACAATCCAGTTGTTCTTGGTACGCAGTTGCAAGGGGAAGCAAGCCAAGTGGCTCAAGTCTTTGTCGGTCTAGCGCAGCACTTGCAGCAACAAAATGACGACACTGGCTACAGCATGACGCAGCTACCAGCCGCGCTCATTGCAGGCGGTGAAACGACTGTTTCGATACCAAAAGACAGTACGGGAAAAGGCGGACGCAACCAAGAGCTCGCGTTGGCTGCGGCGATTGCCATGAAGACGAGAAAGCTGCGAAATATCGTATTGGCCAGCGTTGGGACCGACGGAACGGATGGTCCGACTGATGCCGCGGGCGCGGTAGTGGATGGAGGAACAGTTGATCGCTTACTGGGGAGTGCCGCTGACGCTCTGCAAAGGCACGATGCGTACCCCTATCTAGAACAAGAAGACGCAGAGAGACATTCGCCGTTGGTAAAGGTACGTATAGTGGTGTACATTGATTCGACTAGTAGCGATCGTTTTGTTGTCAATCTAATTCCGTTTCTTACCTCTCCGCCTCGGTAGACTGGGCCTACTGGGACGAACGTTGCAGATGTTTGCGTTATTCTGGTACGAAAGTGCTAGCGATAATATTAGCTGTACAATCTATTGCATTTACTTCGCTTCTTCAATCGAAGAAAGCTTGCTTTTCATAGCTTCCAGCTCGACCTTTGCCACCAATCCTTGAATATTATCCCCTCGGCATCTCCACATCTGGAACAAAGCAGGAAGGAAAGGGAGGTCAGTCAGTCAGTTTGATAGTTGGTTGGTTACATCCGACTCAATCTTATCATTGAGGTCACTTACCGTCATTACCATCTTGCGAGTGTGGTCTTCTTCGAAGCCAGCTAGGATGACAACGAAAGACCCAACGGACACTGGCCGTGCGCCCTCTTGGAACTCTTCCGAGAAACCAGCAAGCGCTGCAACCTCTCCAGTCATACACTTTTTGAAGTCGTCTAGGTTGATCACGAACTTGCGCTTTGTAATGTAAGGCAGCAAAAAGTGAACACCCTCTTGCGCGATGCGATACGTGCAATCGCATTCCTTGTTGTTTCGGACAAACGATTTCAAGCCAGAATTTACCACGGTAATCCTGTCCTGCAATCCTATATCAATCAGTTCTTTGACACCATTCGCAATAAAATAGATAATCTTTGATGCTCCGCCCGCCCGGGTCATGAATAGCTCCTTTGGGAATCCGTCAGCAGAGCTCAATCCATAGAAATCAATCAGACTCAGCAAGATTTCGTCGTCCACAGGAACAAAGTCGTCCTTTCCGAGCTTTTCGTGCTTTCGGCCATCCTTGCCACGAATAAAATAACCCTTGGTATGCCCCCTAGCAGGTTTATCACCTTCGTCTACCTCGTCGGTGTTCGTGTCAGCATCATTCTGCTCCACGGAGTCCTCGGCGTTGACATCGTCCTCGAGTTTCGCTCTCTTGGCGTCCGGACCGCCCTGGCTTTCCGCAGCCACTTTCTTGGTCTCTTTGCTACCAATGGGACCGACTTTGCGTAGGAGAGCCACAAAGAAGCCACCAGTGTCATTATCCTGTGGCAAGCAACGAATACAACGCTCTAGATTGAAACGGTCCGCTTCTTCTTTGGTTGGTGGGAAACAGGAAGGGCGGAAACGATCCAACATTCTCTTGGGGATTGCTTCCAAGTTCTCGAGATGCATCAGACCACTAGATGTTGCCATTTCCATAAGATTAGCTTCGTCCCAAGTCTTTGGCTCGTACTTGCGAAACGTCTTGGCAACATCTGCATCTTCGGCAGCAGCCTTGCCCTCGTCCTCGGCAACAGTAGCTGGTGGCTCGACCGCGCCGTCCACGGCTTCAGTCTTCACATCGGCGACTTGTTCAGTTTCGGCTTGCATTACGGCGTCAACGACGGCGCCATCTGGTTCGTCCTTAGCAGTGTCAGCTACGTTACTCTCGTGTTCGTCCTTGCCGGCGATGCTGTCTTCATTGCTATCGTCTTTCTTTACGGCAGCGGCAGCGACAGCATCGTCTCTTGGTTGGGTATTGACAAATACATTGCTCGTTTTTTTCTGTGATTCTCGGATTTCCCGACGCGACTTGCTCTCACAAAAGACCTTCCACGTTAGCCATCCCGGTCGTGTCCGAAAGTCGTCCAGAGAAATCTCCACCAACTCCAAGCTACCATTTCCCCGACGCAACATTTCCGCCACGACGGCCTCGTTTTCGAGAGGATTGTGCGAACACGTGGAATAGCACAAGTGCCCACCCACCTTGAGCAAGTTCGACGCACCCTTCCAAGCAATGTCACACTGCATCTTGTGCAAACCCAAGGCTCCCGTTTGTGCCCACGTTTTCCAAATACCAATGTTTTTGCGGCTAGTGCCATCGCCACTGCACGGAACATCGGCCAGAATGCGGTCAAACTGGGTCACCGCCGGAAAGAACTGCGCGTCGCAGCAGGTAATCATTACCGACGGATTCACGTGCATAATGCGGCGCAACTGACTCACCAACATGTGTGCCCGCGACGAACTCGCGTCGTTGGCCACCAAGCAGCCCGTATCTGGACCCTGCGCTTCGAGCAGCTGCGCCGTCTTGGAACCGGGCGCGGCACACATGTCGAGGATCCAGTCGCCTTGCTGAGGTCCCAAAATGACAGGTGGAATCATACTGACAGTCTCTTGGCGACTAATGAAACCGCTTCCAGTCTGCTGTTTGAGCCAATTGTGCAAGGGCTCCAACTCGGGAGTCTTGCGAATTTTGGTACGGTCCAAGGCCAACTGGAAAGCATGCGGGAGAAAACCAAGCTTGTGAACGACTTCATCGTTTGTGGTCTTCTTGGCAGCCTCCAAGAGTTCTGTGAGTTCCGTTTCCATTTGCTCACGGAGGGCAACTGGCACGTCCTCACCGATGCGAAAGGAGGAAGATAGCGTTTTTGAAATGGTTGTCCTCCAGGCCTGACGTTCGGCTTCTTTTTCTTCGTTCGTTTCACAAGGAACCAGTTTGCCTTGGTCGTTCCAGCGAGAATCATGGAGCCCCTGCGCCGCATAATACGCTTCAAACTTGAAGTTGCCGTGAGAGACAATCGTCGACACATAATTGGAGCCGTTTCCCTGAGGAGTGTCGCGATTGTTGTTGGCCTTATTGTCGTTGTTGTTATTGGCCTGGTTGTTGCGTCCATTACGACGTTTCTTGTTGGCGCGTCTACCGTATCCCATGGTTGTACGATGTTATCCTTACTTTCTGGAGTCTACCGTATCTGTCTTCTTTAGTTGTTGGCTAGTAAAAAGACCGCGAGCGAAATAATCTCATTGTGAGAGAGACCTGACATGCTTTTTTACAGAAATTGAAAATTGATTTTTCTTGGTTCTCCGTGCGAACTCATAACCCCAAGACTCATTTTTGTCTTCCGCTTTTTGTATCGACTGCTGTAGACCCACGCTGCACCATGGCGGACCATTCGACCCAGAACAAGCGCCAAAAGACACGCACAACTGAATGGAAAGTGTTCGATCCTAGCAAATACTCAGAGCTTGATCTTACTTCTACCGTCTTTTTCCGGTCCAAATCCGCCAAAGAAAAGGGTCGTCGGGGTCGGCTTGTAGTACCTCCATTAGCCGCATCCGCATCCGACGAGGATGGCGGTGGCGACGTGAGCCACTGCCAAGTCCAGTGGATCGACAGCATGAATGACGACGAAAATACCTCGGATATTACAAAAACTAGTAGTAGGGTGTCTCGGAAACGGCTCTTGCCCGTCTACGAGACGTCAGATCCATCGTCAGCAGTATTGGTACTGGTGACGCAAGATACAGCTCGCTACCGGCTACTGGCCGCTTCCCAAGTGTCCCCTACAGACCACGTGTTGGAGTTGGGATGTTCCACTGGCGAAACTTCTGTCATTCTTTGGCGTTATGCAAAGTCTTGGGTCGGATACGATACGGGCGCCATCATGATTGCCACGGTGCAAGAACGGCTGGCTACCCAACGAAATACTACTGCTGCTGCTACTGCTGATGCCTATTGCATCGAACTAAACGCCCTCACAGATTCGGCCCGTGGCATTCAGGAGTCGTGTCGATTCCACGCCAACGGTCCCACTACTGTGTTTATCGATATTGGAGGAAATCGGCAAGAAACAGCCGTCCTGCGAATGCTGCAATGGATCCTGGACTCGTTCGGCTCGGTCCACACTGTAATAATCAAGAGTCTCGAAGTCTATCGCGCGATTCGGGACGACTGCAATGCTGCTACTACTAGTGACTTTAACGGAGACGCATGGTTCCGACATCGATTGCAAGCTGCCGTCGCCGCTGATCAGCCAAAACATCCGCTCCAAGCCGCCAAGATTTTGAGCCCTGCCGACGGGAGGACGCCCATTTGTCGTTACTACAATTACTACCCCGCAGGGTGCGCCAAGGGTGACAACTGCCCATTTGATCACGAGTTTTGTCATAGTTGTCTTGTCAAGGGACATGT
>Ga0307981_1000796_pt1 | contig 30558 bp, 32 predicted proteins | sample OrgLakmetagen987_FD_201849 | JGI IMG/M metagenome (GOLD analysis project Ga0307981, IMG submission 201849) | Saline water microbial communities from Organic Lake, Antarctica - #987 | ecosystem: Environmental > Aquatic > Non-marine Saline and Alkaline > Saline | place: Antarctica: Organic Lake... | reverse complement strand
ACAAACAGCTGTCTGTTTCGTAATGGTCGCTATAATACAGATTTTTAGAGCCCGTACAATTAAATAAATTTAACATTCAGCATTAATAAAAATAATGTGAAAATCAAAGATGATAATAATAAGCTCATTAATTACGCGGTCTTTAGCAAGTTTTTAACAATTAACCTGTAGATATTAACAATTAAACATGAATAAATTTGATATCAAAGTTAGGGTCTACTACGAAGACACCGATGCAGGTGGCATTGTGTATCACGCTAACTACTTAAAATACTTCGAAAGAGCTCGTTCTGACTGGGTGAGAGAAATAGGTGCAGACCAAGCAAAATTATTGGAACAATCCATTGCTTTTGTCGTCAAAGACCTCAATATCAACTATCGCAAAAGCGCTAATCTTGATGAGCTCTTAACAGTCACCTGTGAGCCAGTTATAATAAAACGTGTAAGCATGATATTTAATCAAGCTGTATATAATAACAAAAATGAATGTTTGGTCGAAGCAAGGGTAAAAGTAGGGTGTATAGACACCTCAAAGAAAGTTCCTTGTCAGATCCCAACTAACCTTTTGAGGGAAATGCGTAGTGACAAATGACATGTCAATTGCCAGTCTGGTACTGGAAGCTAGTTTTGTAGTCCAATTTATTATGCTCTTGTTGCTAGGTATGTCCATATCCAGTTGGGCTTATATTTTTCAACGCCATTCGGCACTCAAAGCGGCGCAGTCAGAGCTCAGAGAATTTGAGGATTCTTTTTGGTCAGGTGCTGATCTTAATGGGCTGTATAATGAGCTGTCGCAGAAAGAGGGTTTGTTTGGTTGCTCTTTGATTTTTTGTTCCGGATTCAAAGAATATGTTCGTATGCGAAAAACCGCCGGTGTTGCCCCTGAATCGATAACCGATGGCACGTACAGAGCTATGCGCGTAGCGATGTCACGAGAAGTAGACGAATTAGAAGTGAGGCTTCCGTATCTAGCAACGGTAGGGTCAATATCCCCTTACATTGGATTACTTGGCACGGTTTACGGAATTATGACCGCCTTTATTGCCTTAGGACAAGTAAAACAAGCTACTTTGCAAATGGTTGCTCCTGGAATTGCAGAGGCTCTAATTGCAACGGCAATTGGTTTATTTGCCGCAATACCCGCCTACGTTGCTTATAACCGCTTTACTACTATTGTTGAAAAAATTGAAAACGCATACGGCAACTTTATGGAAGAGTTTTCGGCTATTTTGCACCGTCAAGCACTAGCGAGTAGAGGCTAAATTATGTATCAAAGACGCAGGCGCCGTCCTATTTCAGAAATGAACGTGGTGCCCTATATTGACGTCATGCTGGTGCTGTTGATTATTTTCATGGCAACGGCTTCAGTAATTGCGCAAGGCGTTAACGTTGATTTGCCGCAAGCGGACGCACAAACCCTCGAAACCGAAGCAGAAGACATCATGATCGTATCGATTGACCGTGACGGATTATATTATCTTAATGTAGGAGATAACCCTGATAATGCGATGGGGGCTAATGAAATTGCTGCTATAGTGCGCTCACGTTTGCAAGCTGAACCAAGCACCCCAATAGTGGTCAATGGCGATCGCAGCATCAGTTACGACAAAGTAATCGAAATGATGGTGTTACTGCAAAACTCTGGCGCAAGTTCCGTTGGATTGATGACAGACCCTAATGCGACTTAAGCAGTAATATTATGAAGAGCAAAAAAGCGATTTTGATTTCAGCTGGGCTGCACACAACATTAGTGCTGGCTTTGTTGGTGTCTGTCGATTTTGGTAGCACACCAGTGGTCTCTAGTAGTGCTCAAGCTCAGCCAATCAAGGCGGTGTTTATTGACGCGCAAGCCATCGCGGACCAAAAGCGCGCGCAAGAACAAGCACAAGCTCAAGTGCGTCAACAAGAGCTGCAGAAAAAACAACAGCGAGAGCGAGAGCAAGCAGCTCAGCGCGAACGTGTGCGCAAGGCAGAAAACGCTCGGAAAAAGAAACAAGAAGAAGTTGCACAACAAAAGGAACTTGAACGCCAACGCACACTCGAAGAACAACGAATACGTGAGCAGGAAATTCAGCGACGCTTAGAAGAAGACAAAAAACGTAAAGAAGCGCGAGAAAAAGAAATATCTGCACAGTTAGAAGCTGAGCAGAAAGCTGCGTCTGCGGCAAACCAACGACGTGTAATGAGTGAAGTAGACAAGTATACAGCTTTAGTGAACCAAACTATTGTGCAAAACTTGTTTGATTTTGACAGCTATGTAGGCAGAAGCTGCCGTCTTAATATACGCCTTGCGCCCAATGGATTGGTAATTGATGTGCGAATTTTAGATGGTAATGATGCGCTTTGTCGAGCGTCGCAAGCTGCTGTATTGCGGCCAGATACCTTACCCGTGTCGAAAGACCCAGCAGTATTTGCTGAATTTAAAGATTTTAATATTACCGTTAGACCGGAGTCTCAATGAGTCAAAAGAGTGTGATGAAGTATTTGTTTGGTGCTGCCTTAATGCTGTGTGCATTGGCGTCTCAAGCAAAGTTAGAAATTGTGATCACAGAGGGCGTCAGTAATGCACGCCCTATCGCAGTGGTACCATTTCGATGGAACGGCACCACAGTATTACCAGAGGACGTTTCTGCAGTAATTACCAATAATTTAATGCGCAGTGGAAAGTTTAATCCGATGACCATGTCAGAGATGCCTCAATTTCCGACACGTGACGATGAAATAAACTATGACGCATGGGCTGATAAAGGCATTGATACCGTATTGGTTGGCAACATAGAACAAGTCGCTAATGGTCAGTACAAGGTGTCTTTTGAGTTGATTGATGTTTTACGTGCACAAATTACCGGTGGAGAGTCTAAGGCCTTGCGCGATGGAGTGCTTGTGTCAAGTAAAGACCACATTGTTGATGCGCGTGAAAAAATAATTAATGCTGAGGATTTTAGACAGTACGCCCATATTATTAGCGACATTGTTTATGAATCGTTAATTGGAGAGCGTGGTGCATTTTTAACACGAATCGCATATGTTATTGTCAGAGACAGAGACACCAATCCATTACCATTTCAACTGGTCATTTCAGACTATGACGGCGCTAATGAAACACGATTGCTTTCTTCGCCTGAGCCGCTTATGTCTCCATCATGGTCGCCTGATGGGAATCAGCTGGCGTATGTATCGTTTGAAAATAAAAAGTCACAAATTTTTATTCAAGATATCTACACGACAAAACGCACATTGGTGACCGACTTCCCAGGCATTAATGGTTCTCCAGTATTTTCGCCTGACGGTAAAAAGTTGGCGATGGTTTTGTCCAAAGATGGTAATCCAGAGATTTATATTATGGACTTGGCCTCTCGGGAATTAGACCGAATTACCCGAAATCGAACTATTGATACGGAGCCAAATTGGGCTCCCGATGGAAAAAGCTTGATTTTTAGTTCTGAACGGGGTGGCAAACCACAGATTTATGAAGTAAATTTAGATACTAAGCGCTCACGTCGACTGACGTTTGAGGGAGAAATGAATCTTGGAGCGTCTATTACGCCAGATAATACGAATTTAGTTGTCGTAAATAGAACGCAAGGCGATTATCATATTGCAAAGCAAAACCTGCAAAATGGTAATATGCTAGTATTAACTAAGACTTCACTGGATGAATCACCTAGTATTGCACCAAACGGTAGTATGATAATCTACAGTACAATGCACGAGGGCAAACAGGTTTTATCGCTTGTTTCATTAGATGGGCGTTTCAAAGCGAGATTACCGGCAGCAGACGGGCAGGTGAAATCGCCAAGTTGGTCGCCATTTTTACTATAAAAAAATATAATATTTATTAAGGATTTAACATGCTAACTAACAAAAAATTGAGAACCCTTCTAATTGCGCTACCTGCCATTACCCTTATGGCATGTTCATCTGGTCCAAGTGAAGAAGAGCTAGAAGCAGAACGCCGTAATGCGGAAGCGATTGCACAACAGCAAGTTCAACAAGAACGTGAAGCGGCAGCTGCTGCTGAAGCTCAAGCTGAAGCTGCTGCTGCAGAGCAATTACAGCGTGCTCGCGATATGATTGCCCAAGAAAAAGCAGAGTTAGAATCAAATCAAACGGTATACTTTGATTTTGACAGCGCGGCGATTAAATCTGAGTTTTTCCCTGTATTAAGAAAACATGCTGAGTTTTTAGTTAAGAACCCAGGCCAAAATGTGGTTATTGAGGGTCACACTGATAGCCGCGGTACGCCTGAGTACAACATCGCGCTAGGTGAGAGCCGTGCAAAAACGGTAGAAACTTTCTTCAGAAATGAAGGTGTTTCAGGTTCACAAATCTCTGTAGTATCTTACGGCGAAGAGAAACCAGCTGTAACTGGCACGTCTGAGTATGCATTTGCTCAAAACCGTCGTTCAGTTGTAGTTTATCAGTAAGCAATGAAGGCTTACTTACTCTCCACGGTAATACTTGGCTCAGTTACGGGTGTTTGCTTCGCGCAAGCACCTGTAGTTGACGTTACGCAAAGCAATGCAGCAACTACTAACCCAGTCTCTGCAGTGCAGCTCAACCAGCCTGTCACCAGCGCTGATCTTGAAAGTCGCTTAGCCGTTATTGAGCGTATTTCAAAATCAAGAACCGATACTCAACAACGCATGCAACAACAATTAGATATGTTGCAAAACGATGTTGATAGTATTCGCGGTTCTATTGAACTGCATAACCACCAACTTGAAAAAATTCTTGAAAGGCAGCGTGAGTTGTTTTTGGAATTAGACCGACGCTTTGAGTCTTTACAGACGCAAAATGCTGGTGTTGCTGGCAGTATCACCCCAAATAACAACACTGCGCCTTCGCAGCAGGCATCTTCTTCTAATATGCCCAGCGAACAAGAGGCGTATCAAAGTGCTGTTGACTTGATTTTGAAGGATCGGAATTATGAAAGTGCCGTACCGGCTTTCAGAACATTCCTAGCTAGTTATCCTAATTCACAATTAACCGACAACGCACATTATTGGTTAGGTCAATTGTTGTACAATAACCAAGATTGGGTTGGAGCAAGAGAGCAATTTAGTCAAGTGGCAGAGCGATTCAAAGATTCGCCTAAACGCGCTGATTCGATCCTTAAATTAGGCATGATTGCAAAATCTAATGGCAATATAAATCTAGCCAGACAGTATTTTCAACAGGTGGTTAGTGAATATCCTAATAGCACCCCTGCACGCTTATCTGCTGAGCAACTGTCTAACGGGTAACCGTTATTCAGTGTGCTTTGTATAGTTTCCACTCAATTAGCTAAATAAAACATAAAAAAGGCATTTAAAGGTTGCACCAAGGTTCGATTTCAGTATTATATGCCGCCGTTGCAACAGATAGTATTAAGGGTCGTTAGCTCAGCTGGTAGAGCAGTTGACTTTTAATCAATTGGTCGCTGGTTCGAATCCAGCACGACCCACCATCTTTCTACTATCGCTACTTGTTCATCTAGAACATTGCAACAAACACTTATTGAGGGTCGTTAGCTCAGCTGGTAGAGCAGTTGACTTTTAATCAATTGGTCGCTGGTTCGAATCCAGCACGACCCACCAATAAGTGCTTTTTATCTCATTCAAATCCTTAATCACGCGAACTACTATCAATCACTTATTTGAATTTCATCGTTTAAAACAATGAACTTTTGGTGGCATAACCGTATAATACCTAAACGATTTATAATCACGCATGAGTTTCTATGACTGTTGCCCAGCGCATTGCGCCCCTAACATTTGCATTCCCTGCAAAACCTAAAAAGTTAGACGACCTACGTCAGTCTCAACTGATTTCGCAAATCAAAACGCTACTCAAGCAAAACAATGCAACTTTGATTGCGCATTATTATACCGACCCCATTATTCAGGCCCTTGCAGAAGAGACGGGTGGTTGTGTATCAGATAGTCTTGAAATGGCTCGCTTTGGACGTGACCACAATGCACAAACATTAGTTGTAGCAGGCGTGAAGTTTATGGGCGAAACTGCAAAAATCTTAAGTCCTGAAAAAACTGTGATAATGCCAACGTTGGAAGCGACGTGCTCATTAGATTTAGGTTGCCCTGAAAAAGAGTTTTCAGAATTTTGCGACGCACATCCTGATAGGACCGTGGTGGTGTATGCCAATACCTCTGCAGCCGTGAAAGCCAGAGCCGATTGGGTGGTGACATCTTCTATAGCGCTTGAAATAGTTGAGCACCTTGATAGCGAAGGTAAAAAAATTATTTGGGGTCCTGACAGACACCTCGGTGCCTATATTCAAAAGCAAACCGGGGCCGATATGCTGATGTGGAATGGTGAGTGTATTGTGCATGATGAGTTTTCGGCACAAGCCCTCGAAAAAGCCAAACACCTTTACCCTGACGCGGCGATATTAGTGCATCCAGAGTCGCCAGCGAGCGTGGTAGATATGGCCGATGCGGTAGGTAGCACGTCACAGTTGATAAAAGCCGCTCAAAGCATGTCTAACGACACTTTTATTGTAGCTACAGACAAGGGCATCTTTTACAAAATGCAGCAGCTAGCGCCCAATAAGACGCTTATTGAGGCACCTACAGCAGGAGAGGGCGCAACATGCAGAAGTTGTGCGCATTGCCCATGGATGGCAATGAACGGACTTGAAGCAATGCACCAGGCCCTTTTATCATCGAGCGGTAAAGAAATATTTGTTGATGAAGCAACAAGGCAGCGTGCAATGTTGCCGCTTAATCGCATGTTAGATTTTGCTGCGAGTTTAAAAAACTAGTGAGTTAAGCGCAGTAAACTGAAAGACTTACTAAGTTTGTGTAATCAGTGCTTGAAACGCAATCGGCTTTTACCTACTATAGCCGCCGCTTATCGCAAAGCACTGATAAGTACCGGAGAGGTGGCTGAGTGGCTGAAGGCGCACGCCTGGAAAGTGTGTTTAGGGTTAAACCTAACGAGGGTTCGAATCCCTCTCTCTCCGCCAGACATAGATTCAGTAAGAATCAAAGAAGACCCGTAGCCCATGTTGATAAAGGTTTTACGGGTTTTTTTATGCCAATAACGTCCTTTATTGTCTTGTAACATCCTGATGTTATAGTAACATCGAAAGTAACATTCATCACTAAGCTTAAGAACGGTGTTACTAAAATGGCAAAAGTGACTAAACCATTGACGAATACAGAAGTTAGTCAAGCAAAGTCTAAGAACAAAGAGTACAACTTGTCTGATGGCGGTGGACTAGCGCTCCGTGTTAAACCAAACGGCACTAAAACTTGGCTGTTTAACTACTATCACCCTTACACCAATAAGCGGAACAATATCAGCTTTGGTTCATTTCCATCAGTTTCTTTAAAGCAGGCGCGTGACGCTAGAGATAATTCAAAAACTTTACTTGCACAAAATATAGATCCTAAATCGCATCGTGAAAATACTAAACGCCAGTTACAACAAGAACACTCAAATACACTGCAAAAAGTCGCTAGCGATTGGTTTGCCGTAAAAGAAACCTCACTTACACCAGCATATGCTGAAGACGTTTTTCGTTCACTTGTGAAACATATCTTCCCATCATTGGGTAAAACGCCAATTTCCCAGGTAAATGCTGTAGATGTAATCAAAGTTTTGAAACCTTTAGCTTCCGCAGGAAGTTTAGAAACAGTCAAAAGGTTATGCCAAAGATTAAATCAAATCATGACGTTTGCGGTTAATACCGGTTTAGTTAACAGCAATCCACTTGCAGGAATAAGTAAGGCATTTGAGGCCCCAACAAAAAATAACATGCCAACCATAAGGCCTGACGATTTACCGCAATTAATGAAAGCATTAAATACAGCAAGTATCAAAATAGTCACTAGGTGCTTAATTGAATGGCAGTTGCATACTATGGTTAGACCTGGTGAAGCTGCGGGAACTCGTTGGGAAGAGATCGACTTAAACAATAGGCTTTGGGTTATTCCTGCAAAGAGAATGAAAAAGAAGCGCGAACATATAGTGCCTTTGACGGAGCAAGCTATTCGATTGCTGGAGTTAATTCAACCAATCAGTGGCCACAGGGAGTTTGTTTTCCCTGGTGACCGTGACCCTAAACGGCACGCAAATGAATCAACGGCTAACTTAGCGCTAAAGCGAATGGGGTTTCACAAGAAGCTAGTTGCTCACGGATTAAGATCTTTAGCGAGCACTACATTGAATGAACAGGGCCATAACGCAGAAATAATCGAAAGAGCTCTTGCTCACACAGACAGAAATGCTGTGCGTGGCGCATACAACCGTTCTGATTATCTTACGCGAAGAAGAGTACTAATGTCGTGGTGGTCAGAACATATAGAGCAAAGCTCAAATGGAAACATGAGCTTGACTAATGTTAAAACGCTTAGAGTATTTGATAGGCGATAATTTAAAATTCAGCGCTCACTGTCGCTTTGCGGTGACGATTTTTATTTATTTAGAATAGAAAAATAATTACTAAATTTAAAGGAACCAGAATGACCGTGCATATAGGAGGAGGTATTACCTTTCTGAAATTAATGAAAGGACAACATACTTATGAAGCGTTAGTTCCTGAAAGGTACCCTGGTGCTAATAAAATTTATGATGGTTATTATTTAAAATTCATGGGCGTGTGCAACAGAGCGATACCCTTAGAGGAATTGTTTACAACTCAATGTGAAATAAGGTTTGCGTTGTTGTTAAGCTCTGATGGTATCTTACCTGACTTAATACAGAGACGGTTGTCGCTTTTGACTATTCAAGCTATGAATGAGGCATTGGATAACAAAATAAAGTTAGCAAGTTTAAAGATAGCTAAGCCACCATCAGGTCGCAAAGGGGTAGAGGCTAAAAAGTACGTTATCTACTCTAAAATACTCAAACTGAGGAAAGATGGTTATTCTCTCGAGGAGGCAAAAAACCAAATTGCTAATGAGCATTTCCTTTCGATAGAGACGGTCCAACAGCACTATAATTCGGTCAATAAAAAACTCGGAGGTTTTAGAAAGTAAAGTCAAGGTTAAAATCAAACATTGATTTTAACCTTATGCGAACACTACATATATTTATCATGGTGCTATTCCAACAATCACCAATTAGGTATTTATATGTCTAACTCAATATATTTCCTGCGTAAGCCAGAAGTGCTAAGGCGCTTCTGTTTCTCTAAATCAACACTCGCAAATAAAATCAACGATGGGACTTTTATTCCAAGCTGTTCAATTGGGGCCCGTTCTGTTGCATGGATCTCTTATGAACTTGATGCGGTAGCAGCAGCGATAGCCTCGGGTAAAGATGATGAAGAAATTAAACAACTAGTCTTAAATTTGATTAGTGATCGGCAAAAACTTTCGAAAGGGAGTTGCTAAAAATGAAAAACGCCACTTCAGAAATCCAAAGCAGCGTCTTAACTAAGCCTATTAATTGTACCAAGAAAAAAGCACCGTTCAAAATAGAATTATGTATTGATGAACTAATTTTTCGTAGTTCTGGTGGCATAACAGAGCTTGAAGCTCTTCAGGCATATGGCGAAACTTGCTTACACTCCACAATATCAACCTTAGCAAACCGACATGGCTTAATTATTGAGAGAAAAATGGAGCCACACAAGCATCGCCGTGGCGGCCTCACGCACTTTACTCGGTATTCATTAGTTGATGAAAAATCAATTAAAAAAGCACATGACATCCTGGGTCACTACTCAAAGAGAAGAATCTCAAGGAAGGTAGTCGCATGATTCATTCGCAGAAAACTGCTGCTAATGACTTCGGTCTGATAGTTGATCATATTGTACAGGATGAGGAGCTACACCGAGTTCCTACAATCTCAAAGCCTAAAGGTAAAAATGGATGGTACATCGCATTTAATGAGCTCTTAGTTATGGGCGACTGGCAAACGGGAGTAACAAAAACCTTTAAGCAAAATGGTAATACTTATACTCAAGAGGATCGCCTCAGAATAAAGCAAAGCAACGAACAGCGGAGGCGCAAAAAGGAATTACTTCAAAGGAAAGCTGCAAGGTATGCCAGGCAAACATACGGAGCCGCGGATCAGGCAGCAGTTCATCCATATCTAACAAACAAAGGAATAGAGTGTGCTATCGGTTTGAAAGCCTCTGGCAATGAATTACTTGTGCCATTAGTTAATTTAGCTAGTGGAAACGTAGAAAATTTACAACGAATATTTCCTGATGGTAACAAGCGATTTTTAAAAGGTGGAAGAATAAGTAGTTTATGTTGTCCTTACGGTTTTGACGGTTTATCACTGGTCACGCTAAAAAGAATTCCTAAATTACTTATTTGCGAAGGTTTTGCAACCGCGGCGAGCCTTTATCAAATAACAGGGTTACCAGTTTTAGCCGCGATGAATGCTGGTAATTTATTAGCCGTTGCTAGGGCTGCAAAAGAAAAATGGCCTGATGTATATATTATATTTGCGGGCGATGATGATTTTTTAACAGAAACAAAAACAGGAATAAACCCTGGCAAGTTAAAAGCAAATCATGCCGCTGCTATTGTAAATGGACTTGTTAGTTTACCTCCTTTTTCTATTCACGATAAGAACGCAGGCCTGACTGATTGGAACGATTATTATAATGCAATTCGCGGGGAGGAAAGGCTATGACAAATATTGTTGAGCTTAACCAGTCTATCCCATCGAATCACAACATGATTAATGGTCAATTATTAACGAGCGATGAACTTAAGACACTTACTAACATGAATAACGAATATTCTCATGTGATATTAGGGGGAAAACATAAAATAATGTCCTACAAACCTTGCCCAGTAGATGGCGTGAGAATGTCCTTTGAAAGTATAAATGACTTTTATAACAACTTTGCTCATCGCTCAAAGATTGCCAATAAAAATCAGGGTAGAGCTTGGTTCGAATGGTCGGGCAAAAAGTTTGATTATAACGGCATTGGTTATTATCCAGACACCGCATCTTTACCAGTAAATGTGTTCAATACGTTTCGGGGTTTTGGTTGCCAGTCAACACCCGGTGATGTGACTTTAATACTCAAGCATATTCATGAAGTGTTATGTGCTGGTGATAAGAAAGCGGCGAAGTACTTTGTTCAGTGGTTAGCACATATATTTCAGCGGCCTTCAGAAAAACCCACGGTCGCTATTTTGATGAAATCAGCCGAAGGCACTGGTAAAGGCACATTGTATGGTTTACTAAAAAAAATGTTAGGCGCAAATGCTGAACAAGTAAATGGTATTTACCAATTAACCGGGCGCTTCAATGCTTTGATTGCTAGACGTTTACTCATTTTTGGAGATGAAGTTGATATGACGACTAAAGCAGTATTTGACCGTGCTAAGGGTATTATATCAGAGCGTACTATTAGCCTAGAGCTTAAAGGCGTTGATCCTGAGTCAATACCCAACTTGGCTAGATTTATATTTGCCGGTAACCACGATCAAATAATATTAGCAGGAACGCGTGAGCGAAGATTTTTGGTGTTAGAGCCATCTGATCATATTGTAGATGATGAAAATTACTTTAATGCCCTCAACAAACAGATAAATGCTGATGGTGCGTCGTCATTCTTAGCGCATTTGTTAAAAATCGATCTTAGTGATTTCAATCCATATAAAGCACCCGCCACAAAAGGGTTAATAGATGAAAAGCTAGCAGGGCTGAAGCCTTCCTTAGCCTATTTATACAGTGAGCTAATTAAGCCAAAACCATTTGATGGTGCTGCTCAGCTTAACGCTAAAGACATGATCAATAATTATTATAATTGGTCCTCTGAAAGGTCTTTAAATGTAACTGAGCCAGCCGCAAGAAGCCAGATTGGTAAAGTGATGCAACTGTTAAAAATTCAAGCATTTGGTCGCTCCGATAGAGGAGATGGAAAGTTTTACCAAATACCAGAGCTTGATGATTTTAGGCAGCGATTCGCTAATCACTTGGGTCACTCATCAGGTGAAATCTTTTAAACTGACTTTCACCTAACCCACCTAAACCATAAGAGGTACAGCCTATTAATCTAAAGGGCAGAGTTTGGTATAGGTCAATTAGAGAAAGTTTACGTGTAAGTTAAACCTATACCAGCTGGAACCTAGGAGCGGTAGGGGATACAAGCTAGCGGTTTAGGTGGTATAGGTTAAACGTAATATTGTTCTAAAAATCAATATACACAAGCGGCACCAAAAAACTTGTTTGGATCGGGAAACTAAAAGCTTAAGGTTAGCCTATTGATTTGGGCGAATAAAAAGGTGAAATATTGGGCGGCATAGGCTCCGGTAAGTACAACAAATGTAAAACAAAACCCACATTAGCAAGTTATATAAATTTAGATTTGCGAAAAGTATTGAAACTTATCAAGCTTGACCGCTGTTGTGGTTTTACACTTGAGTGGAGCAAGAATGATATCGTAACCAGCAGTGTGGATTGCATATTTGAAAATAACATTCTTGAGTTATACTATTCTTTAAGCAAGGTTCATACAGAAAAAAGCATTGTCGATCGCATTGAGCTAACCGCAACACCTTGTTATTTTGGTGGTAAACGTAAGTGGTTTATTTGTCCAGAATGCGATAGGAAAGCACTGATCCTTTATGCTGCGAACCGATTTCGTTGCCGCAAATGCGTGGGCTGTTATCACCCTAGCTCAAATGAAGGAGAATTATACAGAGCTACAAGAGCAATGTGTAATATCCAAAATAAACTTAACGGCCTAGAGCTTAGCCCAATGGAAGGGGTCAACGGGATTTCTAAACCAAAGTGGATGAAGTGGCAAACTAAACCCGAACACGTTTTTAGGTGGTAATATTCCCCTGAGAAAGAGGTGTTTAATGAAAAAACAACGTCGTAGTTTTAGTACTGAATTCAAACATGATGCAGCTAGTCTGATTTTGGATCAAGGATATAGCTTTACTGAAGCAAGCAGAGCTGTCGATGTGCATGAAAACACATTGCGCAACTGGGCACAGCAGTTGAGGTCAGAGAGAGGTGGAGAAACGCCGACCTCGAAGGCATTAACCGCTGAACAACAGCGTATTCAAGAGTTAGAAGCTAGAGTGGATCGATTAGAACGGGAAAAAACCATTTTAAAAAAGGCTACCGCTCTCTTGATGTCCGAAGATCTGAAATATATTCGTTAGTAGATCGATTAAGGGAGCACGACACCACCGAATTGGTCTGTAGAGCGCTAGGTGTTGGCGTGAGTAGTTATTATGAGCGACGTCAACGTCGCGTTTTAATCGAGGCTAAGCGACGCATTCTGCGAGCCAAGGTGAAACGCTTGTTTGATAAAAGTAGAGGCTCAGCAGGCACAAGAACATTGGTCTGCATGTTAAAAGACGACGGTTTAACATTAGGACGCTGCAAAGTTGCAGGCTTAATGAAAGAGCAAGGATTGGTCAGCAAACAACCTGGGCCACATAAATATAAAGTAGCGACTGTAGAGCGGCTAGATATCCCCAATACGCTCAATCGGAAGTTCGATGTTGATGCGCCCAATCAAGCGTGGTGCGGTGATATTACTTTTATTTGGACAGGCAATAGTTGGAGTTATGCCGCAGTAGTCATTGACTTATTTAAGCGGCGTGTTGTTGGCTATTCAATGTCATCAAGGCCTGATGCAGATTTAGCGATTAGAGCCTTAGATATGGCTTATGAGATGCGCGGCAGGCCAAAAGGAGTGATGTTCCATAGCGATCAAGGTTGCCAATATACCGCTCGCAAATTTAGGCAACGGCTGTGGCGTTATCAAATAAAGCAAAGCATGAGCCGTCGCGGTAATTGTTGGGACAATAGCCCAATGGAACGGGTATTTAGAAGTTTAAAATCTGAATGGATACCGTCAACAGGATACGATTCAGAAGCAGAAGCAAAACGAGATGTGGGCAAATTCCTGATGAATTATTATAATTGGGAAAGGCCACATCAATTTAATGAAGGCATATCACCAGCGAAAGCAGAAGAATTAGCTAAAAAGGTGTTCGGGTATGCTTGACCACAACAGGATGAGAGAAAAAACCTTTCACTCACTATCCAATAAAGCTTTTTCGACACAAATCAGGTTGTATGATGTCTATGAAGATATTTTTGGACTTTATTTAAAATAATTCACGAGTTGAGTTCATTATGGAGAGTCATTGTGGAAAAATTACAAAAAGATTTGTATTGGACTAAATTAGCGAGCGTTAAAACACCAGAAGACGAAGTTAAATTAATTTTTGAGACCACAGATTTTACATTTTTGGAAAAAGGTAAGTTGCCAAATACGCTTCAAGAATATGAAGATTTTGAATGCGGAAGGTTGAGGATAGAAAGATGCGCTGAAATCATGATGCAAGATAACGCATCGCTGAGCGCTGATTCTGTCGGCCGTATAAAGATTATACTTGGAGCCTTAGAAAGAGCCTTAGAAAAAGTAATTGCTGACACTACTTTAGACTGGAACACTATCGATTTGGCGCAGGCACCTATGCAAGAAGGAGGAGGTGAAACCGATAAAGCAGTCGAGGTTAATTACAAATCTAATAATAAAGATTGTCACATAAAAGGGAGTAGCCACATTCAAGCTTGTGGTGTTTTAGGAGAAGGTGATGAAAAACCCCACACCGTGGTAACAAGGTATCTAGGGCAGGGCAAAGGCCAAGTCGAGACCTGCTATTATGGTGATGCTATGCCACCAAAAGTAAATGTTAACAATTGGAGCGATTTAAGAGTAACTAAGGCATCGCCGTCCGAAGACAAGCAAACCCTCAGTCAGTGGCTTGTATCCTGGTTCAAACCAAGTTAATTTAGACGAATATCACGTTCAGGGAATAGAACAAATGGCATCTCCGGTTTCATTCGATGATCTAGCTGAAATAATAAAGGAGCAATTGTCAGGCCCTTTAGAAGAGTGGGAAATGCCCTGGCATACTGGCATTGAAGAACCGTATAACCCGGTCAGTAACCATGTATACTCAGGTAACAACGCAGTAACGTTAATAAATTCGGCTGCCAACAATGGATTTAAGAGCAGTCAGTGGGCTTCATTACGAACATGGGCTTTAAAAGGCGTGAGAGTAATTGCAGGCTCCAAAGCAACAAAGATACATATACCTATTTCGAAGAGAAGTAGACATAATACTAAAGCCGACAAAGGCGATATACAGGGCTTTAAAACTTTAAATGTCTTTAACGCTGACCAAATTGCTGGATACGATGAAAAGCACCCAGACATGTTTGAGCAGACCCAATACAAAGGCTCAATAGAAGACTTCATCGTAGATTGTAAAGCTAATATAGAGTTCCATAATGGGGATGCTTTTTATCGTGTTCACTTAGATAAAATTTTTTTACCGTTCAAACAAAATTTCGTAAAGTCACGGCATGCTCCTGCTGAGCATAACTTTTACGCTACAGCCATTCATGAATTGGTTCATTGGAGCGGGCATCCTGACCGTTTAAACCGTTCGACCCTAAGCTGTTCGTCACATGAGCAATATGCCCTTGAAGAGCTAATAGCTGAGCTTGGGACCGCTATAATATGTTCGCGGTTTGAAAACCTGATTGAGCCAAGAACTGACCACGCAGCTTACCTTAAATCATGGCTCAAAGGGTTAGATGAAACCTCTTATTTTAATAACGCATTCAAGCAAGCTCAGGAGGCAGTTCATTTTTTATTTCAATTGACAGGATTAGATATACATCCTCTCTCAGCCAATGGCGACAATCAACTTAGCAATTCCGGGGGCGAATCAAATGAAACCGACAGTGTTACCTATTACACCGACTTTAAGAACTTGGGAGCAACAACACAAGGTTTTGTTAGGCATTTAAGAATCCAAACAAATTGTTCTACATGTGGTGCTCAATACTGCGTGACATTGATGCGTTACGAAACGGTAACAATTTGCCCTGATTGTAATGAGGGAAATAAGCATAAAATTGTATGGTAGTCAGATTTATAAGGGTTAAACTGTGACTAATAGGATTTATCTGAATTATATGGACGAGGCACTGTGCTGCCTCTACTGCGGTCATAAAATTATTACAAGCGACCTTTGTGGTGAAGTACCGTGTGAGCATCTTCTTTTTGTCTATGTCGAGGGAGAGATGCAATATATAAAATCGCGTTTAGAAAACAGGCTAACTGACTTGCATGTTTTAACTGACGACAACTATATGCCGAGTAAGCTTAATGTAACATTGTTGCAACAGGCAATTACGCTTTGCAATGAAACGTATGGTAACTTTATTCTTTTTCAACAAGATATTGGCAGTGATTTAGGCCAATTTGGATTAGCTCAATATGAAATCGAGTAAGCTGAGAAACAATCATAAGTGAGTCAATGTCAAAAAACATAGAGCGAGAAATAAAAGCGTTAATCGAACTACATAAAATAAAAAATAGTAGTTGAAGCGTGTGTAAACATAACTCAGGTTCCTAATTAAATTTTCAAAATATAGGCTATAGCGACAAATGTTTGAACAAACTTTTAAAAATATTGATGACATACTTCATAAAGACGCTGGCTGTTCAAGCGAGTTAGATTACACCGAACAAACTTCCTGGATGCTGTTTTTAAAGTATCTGGATGACTTAGAGTTTGCCAAATCCCAAGAAGCTGAGTTGATGGAGTATGAATATAGCTACATCATTGACGAAGCGCACCGCTGGAGTAAGTGGGCAGCTCCTAAAAAAGCCGATGGCAGTTTTGATCATGACAATGCCTTAACCGGCGATGATTTGATGGAATATGTTGATGGCGAATTATTCCATTTTCTCAAAGGTTTTAAGCAACGGGCAGAAAGCCCTAATACCATTGAATATAAAATTGGTGAAATCTTTGGTGAGATAAAAAACAAAATTCAAAGTGGTTACTCGCTGCGTGATGCGCTGGAAAAAGTCGATGAACTGCAATTTCGCTCACAAGAAGCTAAGCACGAGCTATCGCACTTGTATGAAGTGAAAATTAAAAATATGGGTAATGCCGGCCGCAATGGTGGTGAATACTATACGCCGCGCCCCCTAATCCGTGCCATGATAGACGTGATAAAACCGCAAATAGGTGAAACCATTTACGACCCGGCCGCAGGCTCAGCCGGCTTTTTATGTGAAACATTTGATTATTTACGCAAAGGTGGTGCTGAAAAACGCCAACTTAAGTCCAGTGATTTAAAGGTATTGCAAGAAAGCACCTTTTACGCAAAAGAGAAAAAGTCATTAGCTTATGTTATTGCGATCATGAACATGATCCTACATGGTATCGAAGCACCCAACGTCATTCACACCAATACCTTGGCTGAAAACCTGCAAGACATTACTCCCAACAAGCAACACAATATTATTTTGGCTAACCCGCCCTTTGGTGGTAAAGAGCGCCCCGAAGTACAGCAAAATTTCCCAATAAAAACCGGTGAAACCGCCTTTCTGTTTTTGCAGCATTGTATCAAATCTCTTAAACCGGGTGGCCGCGCCGCCATCGTCATTAAAAATACCTTTTTATCCAATACTGACAATGCGGCAATCGCTTTGCGTAAAGAGCTGCTCGAAAACTGTAACTTACATACCATTCTGGATTGCCCCGGCGGCACCTTTATTGGTGCGGGTGTTAAAACCGTGGTGTTGTTTTTTACGAAAGGCGAACCAACCCAAAGCACATGGTTTTATCAGCTCAATGTTGGCCGTAATATGGGTAAAACAAATCCATTAAATGATAAAGACCTTAAAGAGTTTGTTGAGTTACAGGCAAACTTTGCCGATTCTGCAAACTCATGGGAAATAGCCAATAATGAGCTGGACAACAGCACTTGGGATTTATCGGTTAAAAACCCCAATGCCAAGCAAGACGTACCTCTGCGTGAGCCAATAGCTATCATTGAGGAAATCATCGCACTGGATAAAGAGAGTGAGGCGATTTTGGCTAGTATTCAAAAGGTAATTAGTTGATGGTCATGAAATTTGTTAAGTTGAGTGATTGCTGCGAAATTAAGCCACCAAAATCTGAAGCTAAGAAAGTTTTATCGCCAACTGATCTAGTATCGTTTGTTCCAATGAAAAACCTGGGTATTAATACTGTTGACCTTGAATTAGACGAGAATAAGCAATTATCAGAAGTTAGTGGTAGGTATACTTACTTTGCAGAAAATGACGTGTTGTTAGCAAAAATCACCCCATGCTTTGAAAATGGGAAGTTGGGTATAGCTCGAGGCTTAACTAATGGAATTGGGTTTGGGTCGAGTGAATTTATTGTATTCAGACCGTCAAAAGAATTGCTAACTGAATATTTATATTATTTCTTGCTGCGCCCAATATTTAGAGAACAAGGAAGGGCTGTTATGACTGGAGCCGTTGGTCATAAGAGAGTTCCGAAAGATTATATCGAATCGACATTAATACCACTGCCTTCACTTGAGGACCAAAAATGCATTGTTACCATTCTCGATCAAGTCTTTGCCGATATCGAAAAAGCCCGCGCTACCGCAGAAACAAACTTGAAAAGCGCCCGTGAGCTGTTTGATAGCTATTTGCAGCAGGTGTTTAGCCAGCGAGGTGAGGGGTGGAAGACTATACCACTTCAAAGCTTGTCAAATATTATCAATGGTTATGCGTTTAAAAGCGGAGATTTTTCGCCTCAAAATGAAGTGAAGTCAATAAAAATAACGAATGTAGGTGTTTATGAATTTGTTGAAGAAACGTCCAATTTCCTTCCAAAAGAATTCACAGAACAGTACACGCGATACAAGGCATTTGAGGGGGATTTAGTAATAGCCTTGACGCGTACGATTATATCTTCAGGGCTTAAAGTTGCTGTTGTTCCAGCAAGTTATGATGGAGCTTTGGTTAATCAACGTGTTGCAGCTGTGCAAGTCAACGAACAATTGTTGCCCAAAGAAATCTTGCAAGCATTCCTATCTACGAAAATTGCAACTGATTATGTTAAGGCTAATGTCAGTGAACTGATGCAACCTAACTTATCGATAAAAGACCTCAAAGCATTCCCAGTACCAGTCCCACCTCAAGATAGTCTCGAAGAAATATTAAAGGATATAGTGTCATTAAAAGAGAAAACATATCGACTTTCGAACGTGTACTCTCGAAAAATTGAAGCATTAGACGAACTGAAAAAATCCATCCTACAAAAAGCCTTTACCGGCGAATTAACCAAAAGCAAAGGAATTGCCGCGTGACATCTAATCCCAAAAATAAAGTGAACCGCAACGAAGCAGATACCCGTGCTGATCTGATTGATCCTCAATTAATCAGTGACGGTTGGGGCGAAGTAGAGAAAAGCTTTATTCGACGGGAAGTAATTTGCCCAGGGCGCATACTTAGTGGCGGTAAACGCAGTCAACCAGTAAACAGTGACTATGTATTGGTGTACAAAGGCCGCAAATTAGCAGCGGTTGAGGCAAAAAAAGAAGCCTTAAGTTATACAGAGGGTGTGCGCCAAGCCAAAGATTATGCCGAGCGCTTACAATGTCGATTAGCCTATGCAACCAATGGCCACGACATATATCAGATTGATATGCTCACTGGTGATGAACAATCAGTTGAACGTTACCTATCACCTGAAGAACTTTGGGCGCTTACCTTTGCAGAGCAAGACAAAACGGCACCTGATTTTAAAAAGGTTTGGCGAGAACGTTTTGCGGCAGTGCCCTTTGAGATTAAAGGCGATTGGCAGCCTCGTTATTATCAAGAAAACGCCATTAACAATGCGCTTGAAGCCATTTCCGAAGGTAAACAAAAAGTATTACTCACCCTAGCTACTGGCACCGGAAAAACCTGTATTGCCTTTCAAACAGCGTGGAAGTTATTTCAAAGCCGCTGGAGTTTAACTGCGCAAAAAAATCCAGAACAAGCCAAACGCCGCCCACGCATTTTGTTTTTAGCTGACCGTAATATATTAGCAAATCAGGCATTCAATGATTTTGGCCCTTTCGGGGAAGACGCGCTTGTACGCATCAACCCCAATGAAATTCGCAAAAAAGGCGCGGTACCCAAAAACGCCAGTGTGTTTTTCACTATTTTCCAAACCTTTATGAGCGGCCCCAAAGATGATGAGGGTAATGAAACTCCTTACTTTGGTGATTACCCGCCAGACTTCTTTGATTTAATTATCATTGACGAGTGTCACCGTGGTGGCGCGAATGACGAGGGCAACTGGCGAAGAATTCTTAAGCATTTTTCACCTGCCGTTCAATTAGGCTTAACCGCCACACCAAAGCGCACAGATAATGTAGATACCTATAATTACTTTGGCGAGCCGGTATACAGCTACACTCTTAAGCAAGGCATTAACGATGGTTTTTTAACCCCGTTTAAGGTGTACCCAACTGTAGGTACGATGGATGAATATGTTTATACCCCTGGCGATGGAGTAGTAGTGCGCGGCGAGCCAGAGCCTGGCAGAGTTTATACTGAGGGCGACTTCAATCGTATTATTACTATCCCAGAGCGTGAACAAAAGCGTGTTCATTACTGGATGAATCTATTTAAACCCAATGAGAAAACTATCGTCTTTTGTGCCACCCAAGAGCACGCTGGCATGGTACGCGACTTTATCAATCAGTATGCTAGGCAAAATGGTTGGACAACAAATACTAATTACTGTGTTCGAGTAACCGCCAATGACGGAGCAGCCGGTGAAAACGACCTAAACACATTTCAAGATAACGAAAAGACCATCCCTACCATTCTCACTACATCACGTAAGCTTTCTACAGGTGTCGACGCCCGCAATGTGCGTAATATTGTTCTTATGCGCCAGTGCAACAACATGATTGAGTTTAAACAGATTGTAGGCCGTGGCACCCGCATGTATGAAGGCAAAGACTACTTCACTATTTACGATTTCGTGAAAGCCCACCACAACTTTGCCGACCCTGAGTGGGACGGTGAGCCATTGCCCCCAGAAAACATCTGTGAGGTCTGCGGTGATTCGCCCTGTAGTTGTGTAAAAGTACCATGTGTTATTTGCGGTTTCAGCCCATGTAATTGCCCTAAAGAGCCTTGTGCTGAATGTGGAAGTGCCCCCTGTGGCTGTGACAAAGCACCTTGTGATATTTGTGATGCCTCTCCCTGTATATGCGAGCCTATCAAATGCCCAGAATGCAACAACGCTCCTTGCATATGCGATAAATCGGAAAAAATCACTATTCAACTAAGTGATGGTAAAACCCGACAAATCAAACATATCTCGTCAGTTATGTACTGGTTTGGTGACAAACCCATTACTGCCAAAGAATTTGTTGAACGGCTATTTTCTGACTTACCCCAGTTTTTCGAAGACGAAGATCAACTGCGCAAAATTTGGAGCGATCCTAACACTCGCGAGACATTACTTTTGAGCCTCTCAGAGGCAGGATACGATGAAGAAAAGCTTGAGGGCATGAAAGAGCTTATTGGTGCCAAAGATACTGACGTATACGACGTACTGCGCTATGTAGCTTACGCCAGTAAAGCTGTTAGTCGCGAAGCTAGAGTTACAACGACGAGCCCAAGTATCAGAAAAGTGTTTACTGATAATAAGCAGTTAGAGTTTATCAATTTCATACTTGGAAAATACGTCGAGGACGGCGTTGCAGAGTTATCGACTAATAAAATGCGCAGTCTTATTGAGCTTAAGTACAACACTATCAATGATGCTGTTGATGAGCTTGGTCCGCCATCTGTGATTCGGGAAACTTTTATTGGCTTTCAAAAGTATTTGTATGAATAGAGCTCATTAATTTTCTATAAAACTGATTATATAATAAGGAAAAGCATATGAAGGTTGAGGAGTTACTTAATTATATTAAGACGGAAGTTGCAAAAGCAGCACTGATAAAAAATAAAGATGCAGTGAATATGTACTTAGTAGTTAAATTTGCTCAACAGTTAAAGACAATGGACCCCGTTGAATTCTCTCTAGCTATTGGCCGTAACGAAAGTTATGCAAGCGAGTTTAGAAAAGGTATTAAGCTAGCCTCCGTCATCAATGAAAGAGGCCTTTGAATGTTAAAAAACTTAAAGGTGTAGCAAATAGAAGTTTCTAGTAAACAAAGTCAGCAGGATGAGCCTCACATTTTAACTATTTCATATATGGGTGATAGGAAAGAAAAAACAGAAACTTATTATTATGGTGAAGCCGAAGCGCCAAAAGAACTCATTAAGGACTACAGTCAATTGAGATTGACAAAAGGTTCTTCGTTGGACGAAATACTGGCAGGCTTTACTTGGAAGGCAAGATTTAACAAGTTAATGGAAAGCCTTTGGTTTTAAAGGATATGGTGATTTGTGAGTAAGCCAATAGTATACCTTGATCAAAATATAATCGGCTTAATGTTAGATGGGGTAAAGAAGGCAACAGAACCCGCTGAGTTTTCTTGGGTATATTCTACAGAGCACTTTGCTGAATTTTCAAGAGCAAGTGAACCGGAAAAGTTTGTAACTGTTTTAGAGCGCATTGGTGCAAAACTTCTAAGGTTAAAGCTCGACACTAACCTGCAAATAACAGGAGAAAGTGAATTGATTGCGGTTAGTACGCCACATCAACATTATACTGAGTATGTTGAAGCAGTTGAAGGAATGGCTGGAAGCGATAGTTTGTTTGATCCCTTAATTGTTTGGTTGAATGGTGGCAGTCATGAGAGAGTTTTGAAACAGTTACCAGACAATTTACATAGAGAAATGCATGATCTAGCTCATGGGAATGCTGAAGTAAGCACAACGATTCTTAGTCGACTACAAAACTTAAATCCTGAGTTTGATTTGATGATTGATAACTTAATCAAACAAGGAAATGATATTGGTAAAACTCGAGTTGCTTTGGGGGGCGGTAAAGGTGCTTTTGGCTGCGTAACAGAAGAAAATCAAATTCAACAAATTTGGAATATGATTGCGCCAAAAATGAAAAATATATCCTGTGATCAGTTTTTTGGGTTTGAACCGCCAGAGCAGGGTAATCAAGATAATTGGCCAATTTACTTAGGTATCATCGGCTGTTGCTCAGTTTTAGACATAATTGGTTACGCTTCCGAGAAAAAGTCTCGTGATATAAGCAATTTACCAAATGTTAGAAGTGATGCTATGCATATTGCATTGGGCGCTTTCTGCTCGGCAATAGTTTCAAATGACAAGCGTTTAGTAAAGAGGGCGAGTGCTATTTATCAGTATAAAAATTTAAGTGCAGGTGTTATGCATGTGGACGTGTAAACGTGTTAGATCAAAATTTTATAAAAAAGCTAATGGATTATTGGCAATTCAATATGTAGAACGCCTACCAATATTTAAGGTTTTGGGTAAATTAAATTGTATAATCAACAACAAGAATGGCCAGTAAATGGATAAGAAACTACGTTACGACTTATACTTACAATCCTACTATGCTGAAATAGAGAGGAGAGAGAAACTTTACGCACGATTATCCTTGCCTTTCGGCGTCATCGTTGCTTTATTCGGTTTTTTGTCTTACACATTTAAATTAAGCCTCTCAGGCATTTCCAATTGCGAACAAATTGTCTTTTATGTCTTGTTCATGTTTAGCACGTTTGCTCTTGTATTAGCTTGTTATCACTTTAAGCAAAGTTGGTCCAAAGATGCAGACATGTTCATACCTACATCGAACCTGTCTGAGGAATATTACCAAAGTCTTGTAAATACTTATTCGGAATACGATAATTGTGAGAAATTAATTGAAGACGCTTTTCTTCATTATCAGTTGGACGCCTGCTGCAAATGCTCACGACATAACGCTGAAACGAACGATTATCGTTCTACACAAATTTATAAAATGGCTAGGGCATTAACAATTGCCATTATTTCAAGCTTTCTTACAATTGTAATATATCAATTATTTATTAAACTTTAGGAAACTCAATGTCACATAACACAAACCAACCAAAACAGCCCCCACCCGCACCGAAGGCACCAGAACCAAGGCTAGTGAAAAATAATGAAAATAAATCTAAACCTCAAAAACCATAGGTTACTGTTTGGTCTGGGGAGATTTTTAAAACTTAACAATAGGTTTTCAAGTGTCTTTAATCAGGCAGTTTGTTTTTTTGCCTGTCTAATACTTCTGAAAGAATGACTTCAAGATGCTTCATAAAATAAAGCGATAAAGAGGCTTTTTTTGTCTTCAAAATCTTTTTAACCCCATCTTTTAAACATACGAGATTTCCCAACTCTGAGCTATATTTTTCATAATAATGTCCAGGAGAAAACCTTTTTTCAAAGAAAATTATAAATAATCTAAGTTCTGCAGCATCGCTTGTTTCAAGAGCGATGAGAAGCTTTTTGACAAATGTCGAGTCTAAAAAATATACTTCTCTGTCGTTTCTTAGTAGCTTCTCAAGTTCAATAATATTTCTAGTTTTCAATGCATTTAAGAGTGAGGAACGTAATTCTTGAGATAGCGTTTTATTCCTCAATTCTATTAACATCTTGTTTAATTTAGAGAGAAGTTCATTCAGGAATTTATTATCATTGTTATGAAGCTGGAAGTCGTCTATTTCAGTGATATCTTTACAACGGTTCAAGGCATTAATAGAAAATGATTCTAGTTCTGCTAAAAAGTTATCGCTTAGATGTGTAGTGCCTTTTTCATAGAAAAAGGCTAAATTTCTACAGAAGCTAAAAAGTGCCTTTGCGCTATTAAATGAGTATTGTGGATCTTGAACTATCTCATAAGCCTCATTTACTAAAACATCAAACTCTTTATCAGATATCTGTTCCGAGACATTAAAATTGGTCATACGATAGTCTAGGCTAAAAGTGGCGGTGAAACGTTCAATATCTGATTTGAGAAATTCTTCTGACAAGTGTCCCTTGCATACAAGTTCGTAAACAGATTTAAAATCTACGGCTTTATTCATTTTTGAAAGAACTTGTTCATAAAAACAATCCAAAGGTGTGGTTATAGAATCTTGTTGATTATCTTTCTTTAAGAAATAATTTAGATACATTCCATTCAAGTCAATAACTAATTTTTCAAGAGTAGTTACGTCGATGCTATAATCTTTATATCCGATGGACAAAATAATTGCGGATGGCAACAGTCGTACTAAATTTTCTTCATGTTTCAACTCTGGATTCAATCTAGTCGCTGTATCAACAAGTGATTTAAAACAATTTAGACCATGGATGATGGTTCGAAGGTTGCGAGCTTCTAAAAGGTCAATCAAATATTCAAACTCTAGTTTAAACCTCTCTAAATAGTTATGATTAAAATTGCCGACAGCGTCAAAACATGTGGTACAAATTTCTTGCGTAGACCTTTCCAAGTAGTTTGTGTGTAAAACCACTTTTTCTTTATATTCTTTATATTTAGGATCATCTATTTTTTCTTCGTCAGATAGAATAATGACCTTGAGATTTTGATGTTCAACATATGTATTTATTTTCGATATACAAAGGTAGGGAGATATATGAGCGCGCTCTAGGTCATCAAAAACTAGTACCACGTCTTCCCCTAAATTTTTTAATGCCCTATTCTTTAACGCTTCGCCAGCGGTTGCGGCAAAGGCTCCAAGAGCTGATCCTGTGCCTTTATCGCCGAACGCTCCGAAAACCTTCCCCAGCAAATCCCCTGCCTGCCTGATCTCACTATTAGAGGTATCAATATTTCCAATAAGCGCTGAAAAAACTAGATCGTCTATTTTACTAGGCTCAGTAGTTCCAAATAACGAGGCATAAATTAACCTCCTTTTGGTCTTTTCTTTGAAGAAATTCTGTATGAAAAATGTTTTGCCAACCCCCCAGCAACCATTAATCATAATTGCGTATTTTGGTTGACTAATTTCACAGTAGTCTTCAATTACTTTAGTCAATTGGGTTGTGTCCATATTTATCTTTCCTTAGATAAGTAGAATATTAAGGCTGGTCAGAGTAAACGACATATCTGATCTATTCAATATGCAAAGCTTTGTTTTATCCAGGCTATTTGAACTGAATGCTGAACCGGGTCATTGGTAAAAATTGTTATACTTTAAAAGGCGTGGGCGGGGTATTAAGCGACAATTAACTTGATTGGTTGAGCGGCAATTATCTTGACCGGTCGTTCTGTTAAGGTTCGACACTGAAATTCGGAGGAAATTTAGTGTCGGGTAATCACATCACAGAAAGACAAATCAGGTTATATATGAAGTTACGTAAGGATTTCACCCAAGAAACCTCAGCGGCAAAGGCAGGTATGTCAGTTAGTACCGGCCACCGAATTGAAAAAGAACAACATCAACCTAAAAAAGACAAACGCGAATGGCGAACTCGAGCTGATCCGCTTGAAGCGATATGGGAGCCGGTCGTGCTGCCGTTACTATTGCAAGATGCCGAAGTAAGTCCTGTCGGTATTTTTGATCACCTGTGTGAGTGCCATACAGATATATTCAGTTCATCTTCTAGGCGGACATTAGAGCGCAGAATAAAGCAGTGGCGTCACCTACATGGCCCAGCTAAAGATGTCATGTTCATGCAACATCATGAGCTTGGCAAGTTAGGGATATGCGACTTCACGCACATAAAAAGCCCTGTCACGATTGATGAAAAGCCGTTCAAACATATGCTATTCAACTATCGTTTACCTGCTAGTGGCTGGTCATATTCACAAGTCATTTATGGGGGTGAAAGCTTTGCTGCCTTCTCTGATGGTTTGCAAAACGCGTTTACTAAAAGTAAAGGCGTGCCAAGTGAGGTGCGCACTGACAGTTTAAGTGCCGCTTATAAAAATAATGGTACAGCTGAGGACTTTACCCAACGCTATCAAGAACTGATGGTGCATTATGGATTTATAGCAACGCGCAACAATACTGGTGTTGCGCATGAGAATGGCGCTATTGAGTCACCTAACCGTCACATTAAATCGCAAGTTGAGCAGGCGCTTCGTGTGCGAGGCTCATTCGATTTTAATTGTCGCGCCGATTACGAAGCCTTCATTGAAGAGGTTACCAGTCGTCGCAACAAACGCATTGGTGCCAAGTTCGCGTCAGAGCAACGTCAATTACAAAATTTACCCGCCCATAAGAGCGTCAATTACTCGCAAGAGTATGTGCGCGTGACACGTACAAGCACGGTCAATATCAAACGAGTCATGTATACGGTGCCTTCTCGGTTGGTTGATAGTCGGCTGAAGGCACATGTCTATGATGACCATATTGACCTGCTTTTAGGTCAAGAATTTACTTATCGTTTAGAGCGTGTTTACGCGCCAGGCTCGTCACGTAAACGCAGCGTCAATTACAAACATATAATTGACGCGCTGGTCAAAAAGCCGAGGGCTTTTAGATGCTCACAATGGCGAGACGAATTACTGCCAAATGAAGATTACCGCACGATATGGCAATATGTTGATGCAACAATGAAAGCCGATGATGCCAGTCATTACATCGTCAGAATACTGCACCTTGCGAGCAAGGCCGATAATGAAATGCGGTTGGGTCGATTCATCACTCGCCAGTTAAGTACAAGTCGATTACCTAGCTTGTTTGACTGCCAAGAACGCTTTGATATAAAACCTAAAGTTATTCCTCAAGTCAATGTTATGCAACATAAGTTGTCGCAATATCAGTCGTTATCGCAAGGAGGTCGTCATGAATAATGCTTCCGCGTCATTGCCATTGATGCTAAAGAAACTGCGCTTAAGTTCGTTCAGAGAGCAGTGGGAAAGCATCGCTGAAAAAGCGCTGCATGACCAGTGGCGGCCTGAGCAATACTTAAGCGAGCTATGTCATATGGAGCTGGCGAGTCGCACCGATAAGCGACAATTGCGATACGTTAAAGAATCAAACTTACCATCGGGTAAACACCTAGGTGGCTTCGACTTTACCGCTATCGAAGGTGTCAATAAAGCACGTATGTATGAACTAGCCGATAATCATGATTGGGTAAATCAAGGTGCTAATTTATTGTTGTTCGGTGCCAGTGGTGTAGGCAAAACACACTTAGCGAGTAGCTTAGGTTATAGCCTAATCGAAGCCGGTATCCGCGTTAAGTTCTACTCAGCAACGGCCCTTGTGCAGCATTTACAAGAAGCAAAGAAAATGCTGAAACTACAAGACGCACTGAATAAACTCGATAAATACCATGCACTTATCATTGATGACATCGGTTACATCAAAAAGACCGAGCAAGAAACCAGCGTTCTGTTTGAACTGATTGCCCATCGTTATGAACGGCACAGCTTAATCATCACCTCAAACCAATCGTTCGAGGACTGGGACGAGCTATTTACTGACACCACAATGACCGTGGCCGCCATCGACAGGCTAGTTCATCATGCTCATATTATTCAATTAGTGGGAGAAAGTTATAGAAGAAAAGCAGCAATGAAAGAAGACGAATAAAACAGTGGCAACCGGTCAAGATAATTGACGCTCAACCGGTCAAAGTAGTTGACGCGCTATAGCGGGGTAATCCTTTAAAGTAGACTATTAAGTTTTTGTAAGTTGTGTTTGCTTCCAATCTTTATGTAAGCAAACGAAATAAACGAAATATATTGTTTTTTAATGGCAAGAGTATCAGAGATGACTTGGTATTTTAGGAACACTGGTAGTAACACTTTTTATAAATTTAATTAAATAAATACATATAAAACAATTCATTGTGGCTTTTATGTGACTCCCTCTCTCGCCAGATAATTTCGAAGCCCGCTATTTTAGCGGGCTTCGGCGTATATAAATATGCCATAAAATAAACTCTGCCACGTAACTCTGCCATTATGAACGCGGAGTGAGCATGTCTCGACAAGATCCAACCTATCTTTATCAGTACAAAAATTCATCAAATTATTATTTTCGTATCAATTTAATTTTTTTCCAAAAATTCGGCTATTATCAGCAGAACGGTCATTTTGTTGCTTCATTGAAAACGAGTAATTATCAAGATGCAAGATGGCTAGCGTTGTATGTGAAGAGAAAGATTGAAAAGGAGTTTGATATGCACACAAACAGGACACAAGCGCAAACGTTTGGTGAAGTAGCTGATAAGGCCAAAGATAGTGTTGGAGTAGCCACCATCGATGATATCGAAAACAAAATGTCGCTTCAAAAGACGCTTCGCGAAATATACAAAAGGTTATTGAAGGTAGGGCAGCTCATGCTAGATGCTGGGCTCGATGAGCAAGAAATGGTTATTTTATCAAGAGATGAAATTGATCTGGCATTTAGCAAACCGAGAAAAGTGCCTTTTGATCCTAGTTCACCTAGCAGTGAAGTGGCAGAAAGCTGGCTTCCAATTTCCCTTGATAAAAATCATGTATTAATGTTTTCGCAGGTAATGTCTGAGCTTCAAAAGCGAACTGGCCTCTATGAATATTCAACTAATTTGACAAGTACGCCGCCAATCAAGGATTTCAGTGATTTTATCTTAGCATTAGCACAGCAATCTGCTGTCAGAGATCACGTTAGGCACATTCAAGAGGAAGAGAATACTGGGTTTTCACTCGCGCATCAGTTTGGGCTGTTCATCGAACAGCAAAGAAGAAAAGTGAACCCTAAGACTATTGAAGGCTACTACAAAAAGTTTGACCTCTTTTTCAATGTTATTGATAAGGGCTTAGATGTACGTTTGTTCGATAAACAACATATGCAGAAGTTGAAGAGTTTTTTGTTGAATAGTTACGCAAATGCCAACAAGGGCTCTAATGCTAAAAAAATGAGCCCGAAAACGATTAATACTTATTTATCTAACTACAGAACGTTCTTCGCTTGGCTAGTTAAGTATGTAAATGGGGTAGATATGAATCCATTTGATGGCGTTTCAATATCTGAGAAGAGCGGTAAACAAACGAAACGACGATCGTTCAGTACATTAGAAGTACAGAAGCAACTAAATTATGAATTTGCACATGGCAGTGAAGCTAGATTGTTCAGAAATGATGCGATGTGGTTTGTGCGTTTAGCCATATACACGGGAATGCGACTCAATGAAATAGCGGCTCTATCATTCAAGAATGTTATAAAAATACAAGGTATATGGTGTTTCGACTTAGTTGGATTAGATGTGAAAAATGAGCCGTCTAATCGTATTGTTCCTATTTCTCAGTATATTCTTGATTGTGGCATTTTAGAATACATGGAAAGCTTAAAAAATAAAGGAGAGTCACTTTTATTTCCTGAAATAAGAAGAGGTAAAGTTAAACCTGGAAATGCAGGGTGGGGCGATTCAATCAGCAGATGGTTTAATCGAACAGCACTAAAAAACATTGGCGTTGACATAGATGAAGAAGAGAGACGAGGTACTGCTGTGTGCTTTCATAGTATTCGACACACATTTATCTCAAAGCTGGTTGAAGCTGGCTGTCAAGGTTATCTGATAAAGCGCATCGTAGGACATAGCGTTCAAGACGATGTTACTTTTGGTTCTTACGCCAGTGTTAATAAGATCCCGATCAAAGTTTTAAAAGGTCTCATGGACAAATATTTAACTTGGCATATAGAAGATCAAGAAATCGCACATGCAGAAAATGATTGGACTGTTACTACAAGTGCTGAGAACTCAATACTAACGAGCTAATCATATGAATTAGTGTGATTACCAAGGGATTATGTCGGCCTAATTACCGAGCGACTTTGTCGTGATTAGCATATCAGCCAGCTGTTAAGCTGGCTATCTTTTATGCCGACTCTTGTAGTGCGTGTGATTTGGCAACC
>Ga0307981_1000794_pt1 | contig 30566 bp, 19 predicted proteins | sample OrgLakmetagen987_FD_201849 | JGI IMG/M metagenome (GOLD analysis project Ga0307981, IMG submission 201849) | Saline water microbial communities from Organic Lake, Antarctica - #987 | ecosystem: Environmental > Aquatic > Non-marine Saline and Alkaline > Saline | place: Antarctica: Organic Lake... | reverse complement strand
ACTGTTTGCTTGGGGATGACCAACCGTGGCGGAAGACTTGGTTGGGGCATGGAGGAGGGCTGCGATGCCATGGTGTTGAAGATGGTAGAAGTCATGGTGGCTTGAAGGGAGGCTTGGGGGGGGGGGGCTTGGCTTGTCAAACTTCAAGGCGAAAGGGGGAAGTATGTAAGCACGGGGAGAGAGTGTTTCTCGAAAGCGCTCCTTCTGCGTGCAAAGCATGTTTCGCAAGCGATCGAAAGGGGCCTCTTGCCTTCATTTGCCTGCAAAAGTCAGTGAAAAGAGACCGAATGCCAGCTGTCTTCCCGTTATTATCTTATTTTTTCGCATTCGGTTTCGAGGACTTCGGATGGAATCAGAAACGGTATTCAAATCTCAAATCCCCAAGAACCGTTGAAGCAATAGTGTCAGCGATGCTCCTAATTAAAACTTGAAAAGGCATTTACATAGGACTTGGTCAGGTTCTCCAAAATACCTAAGAAATATCAATGGGAGGCATAACCTCTAAGTTTGCTCTAAAATCAGCGGAGAAGGCAGAGTATACCTTACCGGTACCTCGACTCTGGGTCAGAGTATACTTCAAGTTATCCAAAATGCGACCTCGTCTACCCGGGAGGCCAGAAAAAGAAACGTTTCCCCGCCGTTACGTGGAAGCACAGTGGGAATCGAATTGGAGTCGAGCGAGTCAGTCATCTTGGACTGGCTAGCCGCTACCGTACGGTACTTAGACCGGTACCACGAGTCATCCGGGACGCGGAACTCTAGCTATCATACAGTAGCTTGCACGACTCTAGTACAGAGCTAGCGGCAGCTCTGGTAACAGAGCTAAGAGTGTCAAGAGCTACAGAGACTATACTCACACCTGAGCTAAGGCGAGTGGTACAATTGTATAGCTATAATGACAATCCAGTAGATGTAATTCTTGTAACATTCAATGTTTAATCTTCTCTCTCTATTCCATTCGTATAGTGCATCATGTAGGTTGTGCTTTTGATTGTGCATTGATTCTTGTGGGGTATTCGAGTGTGGATTGATTTTTGAGGGGTATGTCGTCTTTTCTTTTTCTTTAAGGAGGACTAACAGTGTGTTTCGTGGCCTTGCCAATCGTAACGCGCCGCATGCGAGAAGCAAAACGAAGAGTAGAGGCGGTTTCCTGCATATCCTTGGGGTCCGAGCTCACGCACGCCAGGAGAAGAACCTTGGTGTCCGCTTCCAGACTGTCACGCAAAAGGTGCGTCAGAGTCGAGTTACGGTACGGAACCTTGCGAACAAACTGCGATCTCGCAGTAACTACTTCATTCAGAGTATCGAGTGAACGATTCTTGAATTTCCATTCCGTCGTGTTGCCGACTCCGGATAAAAGGAGATCAGGCGTTGAAGACAACGACGACGAAGTAGACGCTTGCTTGCTAGCTCTTCGGGGAACAAGGTCGGCTCCGGCTAGATCCACAAACTGAATCTTTCCGACACTTCCGTGACCAGTCGCAATGTTGGCCGAGACCACATTGATCGTCGCAATAACGTGGCTCGAGGCCTCGTACTCTGCTGTATCCAGACCCTGTTCCGCCAATCTGGTCTCTCTGCCTTCAAGGCATTCGTCCCAGATCCTGCAGACGTCTTCGAGGCTCTCGACTTCCACCGACAATACACCGTGGACAGCAGTATCACCGTGAAGGTCAGAGCGAATTTCCAATTTGGTCAGCTTGCTCGAACTTGCATCGTCGTCGCCAATTCGTTGGCTTTTTTTGCGGGAGAGAGACTTGGATTCAGCCGTGATGATACGGCCGCGCTCTTCTGCTGCTGTGGTTCCAGCCATCAAGTCACAAAGGCGCTCGTTGTGGACTTCAACAATCGTCATTGAGACTGTATCCTTGTAGCGATCGCTACGGTGCTCGGCAACGGCAAACAGCTGCTTCAAAGCTTGCAACTGAATACCGTGGTTTTCTATTTGAACCTTGGAGTCCTTGCCAGCTGGGCTAATAACAGTGTGCTTGACGTCTCCGAGAAGCGTTCGCGTCTTTCCGGTCCCAGATTGCCCATACGCCAGGATGCAAATCTTGTAACCATCGAGTACTCCAAGACAAACGTCTTCAATCTCGCTGTAGACGTCTTGCTGCCGTGTTTCCGGGTCGAAAACACGGTCAAAGTCAAAGCTCATGGGTCCGAGATTGTCTTGATTCACGGCAAACCTTTCGCGGTGAAGCAAGAGTGTTTCTTGTGACGGTTGTGAAATCAGTCGCGCCGACTTGGTTAGTGCGCCACGGCTCATTGGACGAACACGGCAATAGACCCGCACGACGCCACGCAGATCTTGAACTTCGTACAAGAGCTTGCGGCGAGATACACCCTCGATAGCGAGCCGTTCACGGAGATGAACTGCTTCCGACTGAGAGGCACCAAGAGCCTCGGAAATCTGTTCAATCCACCGCTGCGAATCGCCTGGAAGAGCCATAAGCTGATCCGCCGTTGCTTTCTGTAGCAGCTCAAACTGCTTTCGCATGGCCACCGTCTCGGCGTGAAGCTTCAAGATTTGCTCCAACGAAAGTCCATCGACTTGCCCCGTCGCAGACACCTCCATCGTAGCACTGCTGGACGAAACAGCGTCTTCCGCGAGAAGCAGTTTGGAGTCCGACACGTCGGCTCCCTTTTTCTTGCGGCCCAGCAAGTTCAACTTTTTGCGCAAGCGCGGGTTCTCGCTGGTATTCTCTAAATTCTCCTGTTGAATCTTTCTCGCCGTCAGCTCTCTTCGCGTCGAGTCAAGCTCCAGTTCCAAGGCACGGTTTCTCTCCAAAGCGGCTTCCAAGGCCTCTTGTTGATGAACCTCAGTGGAAACAAAACGTTTCTTGAAGGACTCCAAATGAGAGCTGGACATGCGGCGCTGACTATGCAACTCTTCCTCCATGGCCGATCGTTGGACTTCAGCCGCGGCAGCCCGCGTTTGCAAGGCACCCGCTTCTTCCTCCGCAACTTCCGCTTGTCGTCTCCAAAACGCTGCCGTCCGACGTTCCCCTTTCAAACGCTCTTCCGCCAATCGCTGCTTGGCCATGGCTTCGGCCGATCGCTTTTGCGCAATCGCGGCCGCTTCTGCCGCCTTGTGCGTCACGGTATTTTGCCAATCTTGACTGCTATTCTTTTCCGCACTCTGAATGGCGTGTTCTGCCACCTTGACTGCACGGGCGGCTTCGGCACGACTCTCGGTAAGTTCTGTCCTCAGGTCATTCAAGGCTTGGTGTAGCTCTTCAACAATCTCTTGATCGTAACCGTGGCCGGTAATGGACGACATTTCTGACCCATCTTCCGACGGAGAATCCGAACCACGGGGTACAACCGAAACGACGGGCTCGGCGGAGGAATCGCGGTCTCGTGCCGAAGAAGGATCGGACGGAGGCCAATCTGTTGGTGTCTTGTTACCAGCACTCGTGTCGCGCGCCAAGGTGGCGGGGGCCAATGGGGGAGGCCACGCACCCGCCACCACTGGTTTCAGCCGCGTGGCTTCGCTCGACTGGGACATTTTCGGTGGCACTTCCACTTGCACCTCTTCCGTGGATGGTGCAAGGCTGGTGGAGCCGGAATTTGTCGGGACCGCGACCGACACGGCTAATGGCGGTGTAGCAGCAGTTGGTTCCGTAGTAGCTACAGCGGCAGCGGCAGTAGGCTGGGCCTTCAAGGGTACATCCAAGAAGCGCGCAAAGGCTCGGGCAAACTTGTCTCGATCCAGTCGCGTTGGAGCTTCAATATCCAACGACGGGTGGTTGGGGTCGGTGGTCAACAAGGATAGCACGCGGTTGGGCGGACTGGGATTACGTCCGCTTCGTTCAGTTACCTTGCCCTTACAGACACTGGTAAAGTTCTCGAGCGGTATCTGCACATCCTTTTTCTTGCCCCAAACCAAGACACGACGAGCCGTATCGGAACCAGTTTTACTGCGGCTTCTCCAACTACCGACACTGCGACTTCCAACACTGCGATTGCTGTTGGATCTACCAGAGATTTCGAGTTCGTCACGGTAGACGCACTTGACGTAGCGCAAGTTGGACTTTCCGTTTTGGTTGATTTTGCGAACCGCGACTCCTAAACCGTCTTCGCAAAGGCGTTGTTCAAAGAGAGCTTGCTCTTGTTCGAGGGGATCTCTGACCAATTTGTTGCGAGGCTGCAGGGGAACTAGAATGGAAGTTTCAATGGTTTCGAGTTTTGAAGAGACGCGCAGCTTGGAGACGGGGCTTCCTCCGAGGAGAGGATCACTAGTACTAATTCGGTTGGTACTTTGATCGGAAGGTAGAGTATCCGCAGGATTTCTAGCCAAAGTAGCTTCTCCAGTCGTCCAGGGAAGACTACTAGAGGATCCACTCATCTCGTGTCGTGCTGGCGGTGTCGTTTGGTGTTGCTTTGGATTTTCCAAAGACCAGGAAAGACTACTAGAAGGTCCGCTCATCTCGTGTCGTGGGGGTGTCGGGTGGTGCTGCTTTGGCTTTTCCAAAGACTTGATGGTGGTACGGTGAACAAGATTGTCAAGTCCGTCTCCTGCTGCTACTGGCGATACCTTTGTCTGTTTGATGGTGTCCATGACCTGTACATCGTCGTCTTTGTGTTCAGAAAAAGAGCTGGCGTCGTCCTTGTTCCGCAAGGCCGATCGTGTCGTGGTTTCGATCATCATTACTCGTTGGATGCTACTTCCGTGGCTGTGATGTCTTTTCTAGTAGGCAGTAGGTGCACAAAGTCGCCAAAACTGTTGGGAGACTCCTGTATTAGCTTTACCGTTTGATCCCACTTTGACGGCAAGCGAGAAAAGTCACTATGTCTCGTACCTCTCTAGTGTAAGCCTCAACGTTGGCCTTTCGGAAGGGCAGAGTATGTGCTTCGTTATGGTGGGAAGCCGACCTCAATTTTCAGTCCGCCTTGGCGGCGGAGGCAGTTCCGGCTGGTTCTTGTCGATCCGCCACACGACTTTCCTGCGAATGACTCGTGCAAAAAAGCGCGCCAAGGAATGCCCGCGCTCTTCCCATGTCCGGCGTTGTACAGTTACACTTATAGAAACGACATGCCTTTGGCAGTTTTCGAGTCCCAGTGCATTCTGTCCAGCGGGAATTTCTTTTCTTGAAACGAAAGGAGATGAAAAAGTAGTGATCAAGCCTTGGTTCGTGGGCTTTTTATTCTTCAACGGACAAAGGCAAGATGGCGGTCCTGATGGGCACACCCACACACGATCGACCACAAATCGAGAGGTCGAGAGGTCTAGACCATTCACTGTACGGTTGATAGCTTCAATGTCGCTAGTCTAGAAGTGGATTCAAGCTACAGTAGACAAGACTGGAATAGGCGTTAGTAAGTCGTTGGTTACGGTGCACGCCAAGTCAGCAGGGGATTCGGAACTAGCGCAGTCAGCCTACTAAAACTATCTCATAAATCATAATCATGCAGAAGCAATAGGCAGGAGCAGTCCTGGTCTAGTACTAAAATCTATCTTCCGCAAGGTTCCCACGTACTTTTCTCCGGTCCTCTCTGTCTTGTTGGTAGGAGCATTCAAGCGGCGCAAGTGAGTCTGCAATAGCAGCGTGGCGCGTGGTCACAGGCCAGAGTTCATTCTCTGTTGAACCCCAGGAGCAGCAGTGTGCTGCATACGGCACACATACACTCAACCCGCTAGTACTCGCGCTATTGCCAACGACACGAAAATGACAATAAAGAGAACGGCAAAGCCAGATACCGCGTGGCACATTGCAATCCGTATTTTCTTCTCGCGGTGCTCTCGGGCCCGCATTCGTACAATCTGCAGGACTCGGCGTTCTTGTGGCAACAGCGTCAACTCGACCGGAACTTGGTGTTGCTTCTTACTACCCCCTGTTGGATGAGCCATTTCGATATCCGACTCGAGTCTCGAGAACACTGCACCATCCTTGCGAATGACTCCCACATTGTCGTATTCATCAGTGTCGTCTTCGGCATCGGAAGAAAACGACTGCGATAGTTTGCCTCCTCGTTGCTCGGGAAGCACAAGAAGACCATCGTTGTCTTGCCGCCACTGCCACTGTTCGATGCGTTCCGCTAACGTATGATTAGGAACCAAGTCTTGACTTGTCAGTGGTTTGCGTGAAATGGGACAGCATTCCGTTAGCAATAACCATTCCTCGGCAGCGGTCCGTTCAAAGTTGTGGGCGCACAGATCCATAACGGGGTCCGACATGACGCAGCCGCTCAAGGGGCAAACGAAGCTACTGGGATGGTCGTTGCGGGGAGGCTTACGGCCCCGTTTCTGTTGGGGCATGGTGGGTTCTTTGTTAGTTTGGTTTGGTGATTGTTGTAATGGTGTCGAATGAAAAGAGAACAACGCAATCGAAGCTCGAAAATACTGGAAGGCGAACCGAATTGACGCTCCGTACAAAAACATACCGTGCCGTGGAACAGATCGTTTCCAGACTTGGGGCTATTTATTTTATTATTTTATTTAATGGCCTATCGCGAGCTCTAACAATATTTCCGTTAGGTATGCATAAGTAGTAGTACCAAATAATTAAAGCAACGCAGGTGGGGAGATCTGGCGCGCTCGACAAGATTGAAGAATTTGTTCCGTGACCCTACTCAGATCGACCACGACACGATGGTGAGGCAACTACGACGTACGAGACCGCGGAAGCTACAGAATGTACCAGCTATTAGAAAGAACGTCGGAGATAACCAATATACTTCGTATACAATAGGGTGTTTACCTCGTCCATTCTCTTACTAGCTTGCGCGTGTCGCTGCCTGCTTCTAAATTAGGCAGACGTCCTTGCGGTGGCTTGGTGTGCAAACATACCCCAAAAGCGGCGAGATGCTGCCGCTCGTTGCTCTCTCTTTTGCCGTCTACTAGGGTGGAATCTTTCCGAGCTTCTTCTTGTTCTACCGTCATCGCGAAGACTTCGGTTGGTTCTGGTCCTTCCGTCTGGTGAGTACTCGACAAGTTCTTCGTCGTCTTCTTCGGATCGCTCCGTCTCATCCAAATCCTTTCGCTTTGAGGGCATGGTAAAATAGCCGGTAATGTTGGGGATTTCCGGAGTCATAATGACAGTAATATCTTGTTCATTCTCTTTCTGCCATTGACATATCTTCTGACGAAGACTGTGGTTGGTCACGACATCTTGCAAAGCAAGAGGTCGCCGTGTCAAAGGACAGTGATTCTTGCCACGGCCCAGCCATTGGAGAATGCTTTCACGCTCGTAGCTGTTGCCATATCGCGTCATTACAGGGTCCTGCATAATTTCCAGGGTGAGTGGGCAGAGGAATTCATCAGGGACTTCGATTTCGGTCTCGGTCTTGGCTTCTTCATTGCTGGGCAACATGTTGAAATGGAGTTCAATGATGAAACTTCAGACCAGCTACGATTGAATGGTCGAAAGGCCGAAAATGGACGAAAATGGACAAAAATGGGGGTTAGGTTCGGCTACGCACCATCCACTGAGCAGTGAGAACGCCGCTTTGGATTGGCCCGCTCGCTCTCCTCAAGTAGTAACCGTGACAAACCCCCCTAGCCCAGATCACGAGCCTGATCGACATTTAAGAAACCATACTGTTCTCTTCAGCTAAACAAATATTTAATGGCAAAGTGATCGGACTACTTTTGAAGAGAGTGGGAATTTTAGGCGTTAATTTACGAGACTCCGCTCCAAACCCGGACCTCGCTGGCTCAATTTCCGATCTCAGAAACACAGAAGCCGCGGGCGCTTACGACTACCACCCGAACAATATATTTATAGGAAACTAAGACAGAAGCGTTCTATCTGATTCCAAAGTCACTTACATACCGGTAGAAAAACAATCACGGAGAAAAGGGGCGAAAAAGTCCTTTTACCCCGGGACAGAGAGCGGCCAAGAACACCTTTCAGCTTTCAGATCGCTCCGAGCGTTTTTCGGTATTGCAAACTGCGCACGGATGATCTCGCCAAGCCTCGTTGCTGCTCCCACAACTGGAACGCTCATACACTTTTGAAAGCTTTCACTGAATCGAATTAGCAACATGACTTTACCCATTGACGACGTTACCACCGTTACAAACAAGGAAGGTGAGGAAGTTGAAGTCCCCTCCCGCTACCTTTGCCCGATCACTCTCGAGGCGATGGTTCATCCGCTAATGACACGAGCAGGCCGTAACTTCGAGCGGGATGCCATCCTCGATTGGCTCAGAGAGGGTACCGGGAGCTGCCCACTTACCCGCAATCCCTTGGCTGTGTCCGATCTCATTTCAAACAAGCAACTCGAAGGGCAGATCCGTCACTGGAGACTGAGGAACAAGGTGAAATTGCCAGAAGAATATCGCGAGAGGGATCCTGTCGACGCCAAATTCTGTGGATTTCTCAAGCTGTCTACCACCAAGGATGAAGAACTCATTGCGCACCACACATTTTCTACAATGAGCCTGATGAGCCTTTCCACGGCGATTGTTTCGCACAGGAGGGCGTCGACGTCAACGGCAAGAAGGAATTCGCCGGCCGGGACACCTACAACCTCGCCCCGTCGTCGTGCAAGGCGCACAGGTGAGGGACGTCGTAACTATTTGGCGAGAATACTGGCGACTGTCACTGCGGATCTGGACGACACGTAATCCGTGGCTAGTCACGACAAGGGTACTACTTGGGGTCGTTGAGAGGCCACAGCCACCGTTGCTTCAGATATCGTGTGAAGCAACCGCCACTGCTTTGCCAGTACAGAAATGATTAAGAATAGACAGACCGTTCTATAAAGGAAAGCTACTTTACTTGTCTTTGTAGTTGCTAGTGTAGTCAGTATCTCGTATCTCAGGAACTGTAATACAGTTCCTACTGCGGTGTGGCGCGGCGGAAGTGCAATGGTGGCGCGCGGTGTGGATGGCGATGGCGTGGGTAAGAACCACTTGTCCTCATTTCTCATTGGTCGAATTTCTGAAAATGTTGTAAACTGCCTGGGTTTTGATTGGCTCTTATCCCTTGGTCTACTTGACCTCGAGACCTTGTCGTCGCTTGACGATGATGTACTTTGATCTAGTGTTTGTGGGAGAGCCCGGTTTCAAGAGCTGTTATAAAGTTATAAATCTTCTTCGAATGGCTTAGTGAGTGTGAGACGTGTAGTGAAGTTGTAGTACTAGTTCTTGTTGCCCTCATGGACGGCCGTTGTTATCGCCCGCAACGACCAGAAGATAGAGCTATCGATCGCCGGGCAAAGTTCAGTGTGGAGGTCATTGGTCTTAACTCATTCTTGTTGCTTGATTTCTTGCTTTTCGGCAGATCGCAGCTCAAAAACACTTCGGCGGGCAAGTTGACTTCCATGTGACATGTACCGTCGGCATTAAAGGGCATGTCCATGTAGGCTTCTTCTTCACCGTGTTCCAAACACCAAGCGAAGATCTTGGCTTGAAGATTTCGATTGGGGACGAGGTCGCAAACACGCAAAGGTTGTCTTGTCATGGGGCAAGAGTTGTTGTGCTCCGAGATCCACTCCAAGATGGCTTTTCGGTCAAAGCTGATTCCGCTTCGGCTCATGAGAGGGTTCACCATCAATTCTTGCGTGATGGGGCAGAGGAAGTTGTCAGGAATGTCTTCGGTAAGAAAGGTCATGTTTGTGTTTTGTATTGAGTGTTCGGAGCGCTTTGATGAATGTTGCGATTGTGAGTTTATGAAACATTTTGTCGGGCCGCCGGAGCTGGAGGTGCAAAGACGTCGGGGGTCGGAAGATAAGAGATGATGTGGCTGCTTTTACATACGTGGACCCGCAATGATCACAAAATATGATTACCTCTGTTACCAACAGACCGAAGAAAGGTGCCACATGGTCCGGAACTCTCTAAGAAGCCAAAGGATCATTCGATGGTAGAGATGGCCACGTCAGAGCGGAAAAGCCTAAATGCCAGCTCTATTTAATTTTAGTAAACGTCTGTTCAAAAAACTGCCGAGCGGTGGGTCAGTGGCAATGGTGGCAAAAGGGTTTCTTTTTGCACTGTATTTTCGGGACTTCCTAGATACTGGCAGTCACAAGAAAAAGAGTTCTCGAGCAAGCTAGTACTTAAATTACGTAGAAAATACCATTCGAGCTCTATTTCTCTGGTAGAGCCACGTAGACTGTCGTATCTGTAATATTGCGAACGAACTAACGAACTAACTAAATAACAAACACACGAAGACGCGAACACTCAACTCCAGCGTTCACGACGCTTCCCGTTTGGTGCCAGAAATGCTGTCAGCCAAAGCACGGTATGCGCGCAATTTTTACTCTTTGTTCGCTCGTGGCTTCGTCCATCAGTGTAATACGATCGAACGGGCCTATCTTAGTCTAGAGAAGAACGCTTAGGGGTTCAATACTGGTTTCCGGTACCGGTATCTGGCCTAATTGCGTTTTGCCACTGATATTGTCCTTTTAGTCCAAGAGGTCATTATCTTGGAGAAATGACCCAGCCGGGGACGAAAAACAGGCGTGGATACGCTGGCGAAATCCAAGATTATAGCTTGGCCAGCTAGCCTGGGCTTTTACTAGATTTGGACAAGAGCACTTGGATTGTGCAGCGCCCTCAAATACTCGGTTCCCAAGGAAAGTACAGTAGTGCAGTAGAATTAATGCAGTAGCGTGAATTCGTAATATTGGCGTTAGTAGAGAACAACTCTAGCTAATCCAAGTGTCTCTTGTACTTTTATACTTCAATTCGCTGACCAATTTCAATGCCTCCAAAGTTTTTCTCAGCTTGCGCCTTGATACCAAAGGTTTCACAGAAGAAGTAGTACTCACTGAGCAATGCGTGACTAATGTTTTCCGATTTGCGAAAGCCATGCTGCTCGCCTTTATAAATCACAAGAGCCGAGGGGAATCCACGAGCATTCAACACCTCGAACATTTTCTCTGCCTGGTCAGCAGGGACAACCTTGTCTTCGTCGCCTTGAAGCAAAATAACAGGGCAGTTGAACTTGTCTGTATAATTGATTGGGCATCGCTCGTCATAGACAGCCTTCATCTCTGGATAGGGACCAATCAAACCATCCATATACCGACTTTCCATTTTGTGCGTCCCAGTGTAGAGCGCCGAGAGGTCGCCGATTCCGTACAGGGATGCGCCAGCTTGAAAGACGTCTTTAAAAGCCAAAGCCGCCAAGGTTGTGTACCCTCCAGCACTGCGACCATCAATACACAACCAGTCCGGATTGACCCATCCCTCGTCGACACAATATTGCGCACCTTTGGAAACGTCATCGACGTCCAGCAGTCCCCACTTTCCTTGTAAACTCTGTTGAAAATCTTTGCCATATCCCGTACTACCAGCGTAATCCACATCTAAGACGGCGAAACCACGGCTGGTCCAAAACTGAATATCGAGACGGAACGTGGTGGACGTTCGCGCTGTTGGTCCGCCGTGTGCCTTTACTAACAAGGGTGGCTGGAAGGAGGCTGGCAGATGTTTGGAAACGTTACAAGGAGGGTAAAAGTAACCGTATGCGTAGCCCACACCACAGTCGGACGGAAACTGAATGGTAGTCGGTTGGGAGAAATATTGCTGAAGAGCCGCCAAGTTCTTTACAGATTTCATGGAGGAAAGGACTTCATGGGCAACACACAACCCGTCTCCGGGACGCTCCCAGCACCAGAGCGCAGGTGGGTTCGTAGTGGATCCACCCAAGAAGAAAAGAGTATCACCACACGCCGTCAGCGAGTCGATCGACATTGGTGGTAAGCAGGATCGGCCAAATTCCTGAACGCTGCCATCTTGCGTAATCAAAACGAGTTTGGAACCAGGTTCGTCGTCACCCCCGAAAATGTTATCGGTGCCAGTCTTGGGTGGTATGTAGACAGCCACTAGTGTGCCATTCTCCAAAAATGTATAGCACTGGCAGCCCAGGATCCACCCACACTTGGATTCGGAAAAGTCGGCTGGCTGCGTATAGAGCGCTTCATCTCCACTATCACTGCCAGCCCTCCAACGATAGAGGTTGTGGTAGCCAGTCTCGTCCGACAAAAAGTAGAGCTGGCCATTGTACCATTGAGGTGCATAGACCGACACGAGTCCAGAACCTGCGTCGTATCCGTGAACTGGCGTTGGAGCTGCACCAGTAGCAGGCAACAAGGTTTCTGGATCCAAATCAAGTACGTAGACAGTGGTACGGTCCCACGGCATGTTGGGATGGTCCCACGCCACAAAAGCGAGCCGACTAGATTCTTGACAGACAACGGGAGACGTATAAAAATCCTTGCCCGACGCGAGAGTCTCAACAGTGCCACTTCCGTCCAGCGATAATCGAACGAGACTGTTGACAACGTGCGTGGGAGATGGGTTGGCGTGATCTTCGAGGACGGCAATTAAAAAGGGTTCCTTCGATGCAGTTTCAACCACCCGAAAGTTGGCCATGCGACTGGTAGAAGATGTGTTTGCGGCGGGGAAGATCTGCTGGGCAGGTTCGCTCGTGTCCTTCTTCCAAAACACGGTGTGATTGGGAAAGTTCGTATAGATGACTCCCAAGCCACCAGGAAAGACACAAAAGGCACCTCCTCCGTACTCGTGAACCGCCGATCGAACATTGTGAGCTTCCTCCGATATGGTGAAAGGGTTCGGCTGGCTGAGCGACAGGGATTGTACGACAGCCGTTCCCTGCTTGGCAGGATCGCTGCAGGCAAAATAGATCTTTTCGTTGTCCGATTGGATGTCATTAAAGGACACTCCGGCCAAAGCTACTACAGAAGTTGTGATATCAGAGGGTCTAGCAGTTAAGGACAGCTTGGATGGGCCCACGGGAGTCAAGGACATCGTGGACGTGGGCGGGTCAGCGGGAGTATCCATAGTTGGGGACGACGCCATGGTAAAAGCTCGATCTGGTGAGATCTGACGGACTGACGGGCTGTACAAATTTGTGGACTGAGAATGATGTGCGGACGATGTGAGAACTCCATTACGAGGTTCTCTTTTAAAGCATCCGGGTCTTCCATGGTCGCGAATGATATGGAGCGAGCTTTCTGTCTGGTGCCTGATAGACTTTTAGGCATAGGTATGTGACTCTATATCAAACAACTGATAGATAAATATAAGATAATGAGCATGCAAGGCTGCTACAAAACAACTAGACTACTGCTCACTTAAGCAAAGAACATAAACCCGGCCAAGGCGCTCCAATTCTTCGAGGGCAGCTAGTCCATCAGGGCCATCTCCCTGGTAGGCGCTGCCTCGTCCACGTCCCGCCTTGGAGCTCACTAACTGCAGAGTCTGAATCAGGAGCACCGACACTTGCTCATCCAGGAATTTCTTGAGGGTGCTCTTGACAAAATCCAACTCGTTCGCCAACCGATCGGCCTGGCGAACCTTCAAACGCGTCTTGCGCTGCATGACTTCCCCACAAATACCTTCGACCACGGCGCCCGCTACTGTCTGCATGGCAAGATTTTGGTATGAGATGTTTTCCACACGTCGAATCTTGCTTCCAAGTGCTTGTTCGACTTGGGCTCGGCAGCGCACAATGGCCAGCAAGGACGCAGACAGATAAGCAGGAAAGGAGGGAGGTGCAACGGCTTCATCGGGGACGAGAGCGTCCGTCTCGACGTCCAGCCACCCGATGCGCGTACTAGCAGCAACACTCAGGCGAATATTCTCCAAGTATTCGTCAAACATGGCGCTTTCTAGTCCCATGATATCTTCCATCATGACTTCCTGCACGGCATCGGCGTTGGGGGTCAATAAAGAAGCCTCGCCGACGACTTCACTGATGCGATCCGTCATGACATCGGCGCACTCGGCCACAGCGTTGAGTCTAGCAGCGTCCCCTCGGTCCCGGACATAACTGGCTAGCCCTTCACAGCAGCGGCGCACGACAAGTTCGCATCCCTTTTCGACTTCCATCGAACACTCTTCTGGACGCGAGAGTTGGTCGGAAAGGTTCTGTAGACAGTGCAAAAGAGCATCGGCATCGAACTTGCCACTACCCGACGCTCTGTTGGCGCAGCCTCGAGCGCAGACATCAAAGGCGTAGATGCACCGACGCTTCTCGATAATCACAACGGCATAGTCTCCAATAGTTTTGCAGTCGTCCAGCGGCGAAAGCTTAAAGACGGACGAGTCGCCATCAGGTCGCAGAGCATTCGCACCACCCGAGTTTTGCGACAACAGTTCAACCAGCTCAGCAAGTTCTTTCCCAACTTTGGTGCTCTGCGAAGGAGGTAAAGGGGAGCGAAGCAATGTGCTCAGCTTTTCTGGTGCATCTTGGCCGAAAGTGACAGTGACTTCCCTTCCACCGCTGCGATTGTTTGACCCCAAGGCACAAAAGTTGGCGTGCTCAACCAGTGCAATCATCGACGGAGTAATATTCGTGACAAATACTTCAAAAGCGGTCAGTTGCTCCGCACTAAAAGTCATGGAATCGTTGACCCTTCTGCGTGATCCAATGCGAGCGGCACGGCGTTTTTCGTCTTCTCTAGCAGCCTTAGCGACCCTCACAAGTCGGGGTAGCCATATACGAGCCATGGAGACAGACTTGATAGTCGAGAGAACACGAGCATCGAGAACATCGTACTTCCATTGGTTGCCAGCACCCCGGTTCGCTTTTGGATCAGCGGTTTCCACTGGGATCGGATCACCAGGCCCTCCGCCTAAAGCAGGATTAGGGGCTTTCACAGGAGAGAGCGACTCTCCCGAAAATATCCCGTTGCAGATGTCACCACAGTCGGTAATTAGAGTCTTGATAGAAAGTGAGAAATGGGCTGCCTGTAAAATCAAACAAGCGAGAGCAGGCGGATGATCCCTAACGTTAACAACAAAACCGCCAATATCATATAGGCCTTCGTTCTCCTTTGATTCGCCCTCATTTTCGTTGTCTTCGTCTGCCATTACCATAGAGGTGGGAACGTCTAACTCGAGGAGCTCGCTAAGATCGCGGATGCCGTCAATCAATTCATCAATCGGAACCTTGGATTTGGCGAGACGGCGTTCGAGATCTCGACGGGCCTCAAGAACACATTTCTCGGATTGGCGTTTTACGTGATTGAGCAAGCTAATATTGCAGTCGTCATCGACAACTAGAACACGTCGATATGTTTTGAGCGCCTGCGAGTATCGGCGGTTCTCCAAATGCTGGCGCATCATGGCAGGCACTTGCAAGATTGGCGCAACACGCTGCAACACGGCCATTGCAGACTGCACCTTGCGCACTTCACTTGTCTATCAGCGAGATGGGAAGAGAAATTATGTGAGTTGGGTGAATAGAATACGGAGCGTATTCACCGGATCGATAGGAAAGACTTACATTGGTGAGGAGAGGTTGAAAACTCTTGCGCGCCTGAAAAGCTGCGGATTCGGATATTGCTTCCAACTTGTCAATCCTTTCGTTAACTCCAGGGCCGACTTCGATCTCTGCGTTCTGCCGAAACTCATCGAGACCTTCGGCGCACCGAACAAATAAGGGAAAGTTATCTCGCACCAGGTTCTGCAACTGTTCCGCTTGGTTTTCCGTCTTGTCTGTGCAATCAAAAAGCCAGGATAGGTGTTAATCAAAGCCGATCATCATCAAACGAGCTTTCCATGTATCACGCACGTTACATACTCGATAATCGACCCATGGACTCAACCAAAAGATCGTAGCTGGTGGTACGATGTACCAAGGTAAGAAAGAGAATCGGGTCGAACTTTTGGTCAGTCGGCAGTACCGATTGCTTCAGATTGGCCGTGTGCTCCATGGCTTCAATACCGCCACAACGCTCCACCAAGGCTTCCAACGATTCCTTCTGCGCTGCCACTGCCTTGGCGATCTTTTCGTCTCCGGTACCCTCGGCCTTTTGATATTCCTCTTGAAGTTCGTACAGAGCTTGCTCAATTTGCTCCGCCTGTGCCTTTTCAATCTGCTGCAAATCAAAATCATCCTCGGCAGTCGCCAAACCTAGTGGATCCTTGCCCAGCACCTTGGCCTTTTCTTCTTCACGCTCCACCAGTTCCATGGCCGCCTCTTGCGAATCACGGACCGTCTCGTGCACTCCCGCTCGAGCCGCCGACGCTGCTCGGGCTCGCTGCTCTCGGGCCAATTGCGAGTCTTCCCACCGGACAGCGACACCGTGCTTAGCTTCAATCTCTCCACGAGTCATGGAATCCTTCAAGGCCTTGGCGTCCGCCTTTTTACGTTTACGAAAGGCTGCCATGACTCCATCGTCGTCGCCATAACCGTCGTCGTCATCTTGATCGTCGGGCATGTCTTGAGTTTCCGAAGCGGAATGATCACTGTCTTCCGCCACATCGTAATCGTCGGCAATGTTACCCATGGCCTTGGATGCCAAGGCGTCTTGGCGTTGTTGCATGGCGAGCTCAGCCTGTCTCGCCAAGGCATTCTTTTTTATTTGATCCTGAACCGACGCTGACGTTTGACGGGCACTCCATATTTCAAACTCTTGCTGCGCCTTTGGAGTGGACAATACCTCTTCGAGCATGAGACATTGTGCGCTTTCTCCGTCTTCCGACAAGTGCTTAGTGAGAATAAAAACAATAATCTGACAAGCTTCTTCCTTGGCACCACCGCGATCGTCACCAATCACGTGCAAGTCCAGTTGCATGTGATGAAAATGATGCGCTGGGTAACTCAAGAAGGACTGGGCAAACTGATTCAAGTCGCCCTTTCTATGATTTGTTTCCTTCCAGTCCATGACTAGCCATTTGACGAGATTGACAGCGTGCCGCGCCGATCTTTTGAGGCCTCCGTCGTGCTCGCCGGATCCCGACGGCGTTCCGCAGGCCGTCAAGACACCGTACAATCCCGCTAGAGTTTCATCGTCGACTTCATCGAGAAACGCCACGGGTGCCTTGGAGCCCAAGAACAAGAGAGGAATATCGTCGTCGTAGAACTCGGGAGTACCACCTTTCTGCACATGGTTGGATTGAGAGGGATCAGTGTGAGCGATGATGTGCACGTGCTGTTGTTGCGCATGCTGCGATATCGTAGTAGACTACGACATGTATACTGGCATAGTAGTCGATCAACGGCTATGGATCTGAATGAATGAAAGACTTACTCCATCGCCCAAGACGTAGTTTCGAAACTTTCCTAGTCGTCGGATACGATCCTTGTGGTTTCCCTTGTTGGGGTGAAGCTTGCGCAACAATCCCTTGATCTCAATGGAGGATCGGTCCGGCCCAGCATCGTCCGCCATGGTTCTGTTAAGGTTGTACCGGTATGCGGTGCTGTCGTTGGAAATGTACTTCTCGCGCCATTTTTGTGCCTCTTGCTTGCACGAGAAAAGAAGAATCTATTCTCGATCGATATCATCGCGCAATGGGAATATAAATCCGGTGTGCACTTTTTATATTCGCAACGACTTTCTTTTCCTACCGCTCGTCTGCAGAATCTATCATCTCACCAGATGAATCCCAACCAAACGAACGAAAGCATGCTGCCTCCGGATCGCTCGTTCCACAACAGTAACGGACGCACTCCTTCCCCCTTGTTTGCCAAGCGCATTGCTGCTAGTAGTACTAGTAGTAGTAGTACTGCTACGCAGCAACAGCAGCAGCGCCATACTGCCACGCCCACGCACCACAAAACAGCGCGCGCTCCTACCGTGTCACCGACTCCTACAGCCAATACTACTACTACTACTACTACTACTACCGACAAGAAAGGGGATGCTAATAGTACCACCACAGATGATAACGACAACGACGTCAATACAGATCCCTACGAAAGCATTCTGCAGGACGCGGCCAAGTGGACGCGCGAGTTGGAGAGTGTGTGTGACGAAACGTACTTTTACCAAGTGCAAAACGCCATCTTGCTCGATCAGCTCACCATGGCGGGCGCCGAAGACTAGAGTAGTGCGTTCGTCGAATAATATAGCAGACATGAACAAATAACTATTGTCTAGTATAGTATAGACCAGCAAGAATAGTAGAGAGACTTTATATTTATACAACTTCTTGCCAACGCCTCGACCGTATAGTCTTTCGATTACTACGCTGATAGATTTCCCAATTCGACTGGATCAAACTGTGTGCTATTGGTCGTTCCTGCCAGCGTGGGCACAGCCTCGGCTGTTGCTGCATCGGACGACGCCAATATTCTTGCCGCCACGCCATTGACATGCAACAATCCAAGAACGGCCACGACCTTGCCCGGCTGTTGGTCGTTCTTTGCCGCAGCAGCAGTGGCAGCCAAGCGACACGCCTCTCGAATGCCCATATACAGTGTGTCGTCACGTTCTCGCAGGACAACGCCCGTGGCGGGCAGGGCGATCGAGACAAACACTAGTGCCAAAACGCCCAAATTGGCAGCCGTCAGGGCCAAACTGCCGAGTAGAGCTGCCGCAGGACCACTGTCGATGGCTGCCAAACTGTTGGACGCGTCGACAGCAGCATTGGCAGTTGACGGTGATAGAAAGGTTTCCGACACAATATTGGCCGTGTAAACGGCGCTCTGCAATAGAATAAATGGCGGTAGAATCGATCGCACCATGTCGGCCGTGGCCGTTCGTGTGCGCGTCAAGAATGCCGGCAACGTTACTTGCTGTGGACTCCCATTACCAGCCACGGCTGTTTGCAACGCGGCCGCTTCACGACCAAAAGTGCTTTGCCAGTCTCGTGACGTCAAAAAGTCGCGCCACATGCTCACGGACGTGACGGGTAAATTTCCAATCTTGTGCAGAGTCTCGTCGACCACTTGATCCGCCAAGACCACGGCCGCTTGCGTTTCCAAAGCCTTTTCCAAAGCCACGGTAAACTCGAGGCCGGGTACCAAGCCAGAGAGCGCCGTCTGTGCGCCCGTGACACTACCCAAGACGGCCGTGGCGGCTCCAGCTGCCCAGCCGCGACTCGCCGCCGTTTTGCGCACCATGCTGGCCAAGCGAAGAATCCAGGGGCGGTTCGACGGTTGCGGGATGGCGGCGTCAACTTGCGATTCTCGCAATTGTCTAGACAGATAATCGCGGCGCAGATCGGCAAAGCGGCCGGCACAAAGTTCCATTACGACAACATCAGTGTCAGGGGAAATGGTGGCAGCCACGTCGGCCGCCGAGCTGTTGGAGCCGTGAAAGCATCCCAACAAGACGATTTGACAGCCTGTTTCAGGATCTGTGAGTTCCACAAAGCTCTTTCGATTGACTGCATTGGTCGGCGTTGGCGTTGGCGTCGTCATGGCCGTGGCCGTCTTGGCTCGAGGCGTTGGCCGACGCGAGTGCGACAGTAGTGGGCAAAACGCTGAGGTGAGCAGAAACGCATCGCTCACTGCACCTACGAGTAACGCTAAGATTACAGTCCACGGGATCATTCTACTACACCACGTCATCCTTCTCTCGCGTCGTTGTTTCGTCATGGGGGTAACAGTACTGACTTATTCGCCTTGCACCGAAAGAGAGAAAATGATACATAGTGATACATACTTCTTGATCCGCCGCCATTTTGCCAGCTGGCCATTCTCAGAACAATCTTCGTCGTCTTCAACAATGTCACATTTTGTCGTTCTGGCAATGCAAAACATCAAAATGACTGGAAATGACATTTCATCATTTCTCGCCTCCACGATCTCTTACTATTGCTCTACAGTATCTGGTTACGATCTTCTCCCATGCTCCTTGGGGTTGGGAGGCACTTATAGAATTATACAGCGACAGGGACCACAGCTGTCTTCAACCATTCGAGATCGATGGTCTCCGATTCGTCCGGATCTAGAGGAAAGTAAAAACCTCATCATGATGATGATCATTCGTGCTGCTGACTGAGCAGTGGTGTGCATGTAAGGATCGGCAACAACATCTTAAGAAAACCTGTTCCAGTAGTCTAGTGCTTTTTGCGAAGCAGCAATCACGGCACACGTCTATCCTATGCCGTCACGGGACACCCAGACGGGCACAGAGCAGTTGAAAAGGTCAATGTTTCGGGGCAGTAATAGTAGTACTATATGCGGGAAAGCCGGTAGTGGACGAAGCCTCCTACACATCGATCTCGATCCAGCTGGATCCGACATGAATTTTAGCTAGCTATGGTTGGAACATGGGATCTGCCGTGCTGCAACGAATACTGCTACTACTACTACTCTAGCGAAGCAAGAAGACAATCTTACGGAAAATATAACAGCACACGTATTCCTAGGATATGTACGTAGGCTTCGACGTATCTCACTCAAGTACTCGAGGACGTAGCTAGCTAGCTAGACGAGGCAAAGTCTCATCTCGAATCTAATCGTATCATCATATTATGATCATCACGATAGCATGGCATCGCAATAATAATACCGGGCGGCTGTGCTTTTTACAAGTCGTGTCTACTGTAGCACTCGTATCATTTTTCTTTCGGAAGCTGAAACGTCCCGGTTCCTTCAAGATGGGACTGATGCGCAGCATCATCGTTGTCATCCATTGTTTGTGGACATCGTAACCTGTCCAACAAGGCAGAGTACTGAGAAAGCGCACGATCGACAAACAAGATGAACCGGACCAACTTTTACGGTCTTGCCGCTCGAACCTTGTTCCAGCTAGAAGAAGGAGTCTCCGAGGACCAACAGTGGGCAGAATCGAAATCTTCCGATGGACAGTCATCCATGAGCAGCGTGTCTGTCAACGCCATGTTGGCACAGTTTCGTGCCAGTCAGGATATTACCGACGTGGCATCTTCTACCGGCGATAGCGACAGCGTGTCGACCATTACTGTCCATACAAGCAGGACAGATGTCATCCTGTTGTCGGACCCGGCTTGTACTGGCGTGGGAGGTATCCTTTCTTTTACAGGCCCCACAGCCGACAATGAATCGGTGTCTCGTCCATCTCGGCCCGGAAAAAAAGTTATCTTGGAGCATCAACAGGGGTCGTTGGATTCTGGAGTCGAAGTGGTTCCCGATGGAATAGTACGTGTCTACAAAGGCAAGAGCTTTGATACCGAAGAATCGATCGATCCACACGATGTGGTTCAGAGATACGACGATGAACTTAATCGACGAAGCAAAAGGTTACAATGCTTCGTTGGGCTGGGTTTCATCGTCGTCTTGGCGGCCGTTGGTGTCACCCTACCTCTGGTATTGCACAACAGTGGAGGTTCGGAAGACAAAGATAGCTTTGTACCTGCAGCTACCCCTCGAAGCATTTCACCCAAGCCCAGTATCAATGCTTTCAGATTGACTAATCATCCGTCGTCACTTCCCGCACTGCAGCGTTCGTTGCATCCTTCCCCGAGTCCTTCAGTTGTTCCTTCTTTGGTACCATCTGCTAGCGCCAGTCCATCAGCTCTTCCTTCGAATAGCCCTTCTACGGTACCCTCCTCTGCTCCTACATCACTAAAGGTCTTTCTCATTGATTTATTGAGCGTCCAATCACCTGGCAGTGTCGTTCGAATAATGGAAGATATCAGCTCGCCTCAGGCTGTTGCCTTTGAATGGCTTCAGTCTAACACGGCTCTCGCTTCACAGTCCGATCGAATCATTTTGCAAAGATTCGCCTTGGCGACTTTTTACTACAGCACAGCAGGCGACCAGTGGCGTCGCAAAGACGGATGGTTGATAGAAGAAGACGAGTGTTTGTGGTACAGTCAAAGCATATCTCCATGCAACCGAGACGGTGAATACACAGATCTGAATCTGCCGGGTAATACTATTGCCGGGAGTTTGCCAGCTGAACTCGTTCTATTCGCACCATCCCTGACCCGAATGTCGCTACCGACCAACTCATTGAGTGGTGCTATACCCACAGTCATTGGTCAGTTGTCCAAACTGGAAACTCTGGATTTAGCAGCGAATTCAATCAACGGTTCACTTCCGTCGGAGCTTGGATTATTGAGCAACCTTATGCTATTTTCCGTCTTTGACAGCCAAGTTTCGGGGGTTTTACCTCTTGAAATTGCCAATCTAAGCAAGTTGGCAGAGTTATACATTGCCAACAGTTTACTTGTTGGCGAAGTGCCATCGGGTGTTTGTCACGACATTCCGTTCTTGGATCAACTGTGGGCCGACTGTGCGGAAGTCTCTTGCGAGTGCTGTACGACCTGTTGTTACGACAGCATTTTTTGCGATGCCGTCTGACGAGGCAACTACTCTAGAGCACGTATGACGCGGCAACTACTCTAGAATAACAGCGTGCAGAGCAATGCTGCGGAAAGTCTTATTGTGTCACTAGTTTTACGAAATCTGAAAGGTAGATCAAACTACGTTCGCTCTAGCTAGTAGGCATTGAACATGTTGGCGTTCTCTTCTTCGACAGGGTCCAAGAACATCTGCGAGTCTACCAAATGGTGCACTGGGTGCGTCTTTGTGGTCTTGTTTGCCTTGTGGTAGTTGTTGAGAACGTTGTGTGCCTGCGCCTTCCAGCCTTGAAAGTTTTTTTGATAAAAAGAACTGGCCTCTTCGGTCACGCTAGACACCGCGCTCTCAGTCGATTCAGCCGTCAAAATAGACGGAGGGAATCCTGCAAGAGCAGCATCATCAGCATCATCCTCTTCGGCAGCCTGCAGTACGGGCGCCGTGGTCGTTGTCGCCTTGCCGGGGTGCGTATGACGGAAAAGCATGGAGCCCAAGACAGCGTTGTTCGGTAGACCCACCGGTGGATTTCGCTGTGGACCGACAGAGTAGGCGACAGAACCATTCTCCCAGTAGCTGATTTGCGTGTCCGAATTGCTTTCGTGGATATCAGTCACGGAGATATCCGAGACGGACGGCTTTTTCTCGCGACTAGACTTAGTCTTTTCAAAACTTTGCGGCACCGGCGGAGGTGGTGGTGGGGGTGGAGGCACAGGCCCGGTGTATCTTACAGCACCGCTTTCCCAGTACGACACGTGTGAATCCGAGCTACTATGCTTGACTCCTCTTGGAGAGGGGTCAGGCTTGTACGAATTCTCTTCCGGATCGAGGGCAGATTTGGATGCGTTACGTTTGATCGAATCAATCAGCGAGCTGGTGTCACTGCTGCTCGTCTTTTCAATTTTCGGTTCCAAATCCTTTATACGCTGACTGAAGGGATCCATAAAAGCATTCCAATATGTCGTCTCTCCAAAGGGATCTAAGTTCTTTGAAGATGCATCCTCGTCTTCGTCGAAAAAGGGATGGTTCTTGGAAAATTCTTGAACGTCGCTCACAAAGGTCGCGTTTGACGTAGATACGTTGCTCGTAACGGACTGGTCCGAGGTCGTGATGGTCTTTGGAGGACGACGGGTACCACCCCTCTTCCCACTCTTTTGCGAAGGCGCCAAGGACCGCGACGCAACTGAAACGAAATTGTCGTGGCCGCGATCATCTTCGTTGTAGGCCGGAGTATCCGCTTGAGGCGCAAAGAGCGCTTTGGACTGAGTCTGCTGTACGACCGTTCGGAAGGGCTTGCCAAATTTGTCGGCCTGGCTCTGGTTCTGACTGTTACTGCTGCCAAAGGCACTCTGGTGGTAGAGCTTACCGTCCGATTTGGGTGGAACAGCTGCTGTCTTGGACCTGGTCGCCTTTGGTTTCTTTTCAGAACGGAACGGATTCTTCTTGTGCCAAAGTTTCTTGTTGTGAATATCACCGGAATTTTCATCGGCTGGCTGCGCCTTGTGCAAGTCACCAGCGGCAGCCAACAAGGTGGAAATGTTTTGCGCATTTCCCACGGAATCGCTAGCGCCTGAATCACTCTTGTTGACGAGAACAGTCTCGAGTGTATTGAACGTTTCGCGAAAGATGACCTGACTAAACTCACTGTGCTCGCCGTTGAGCTTGGTGGACGCGTCTTCGTCTTGTTGAGTATGAAGGGTGACTGTCTCGTCGTCGCGAATGTCAAACGTGTGGTCGCTGCCAAAGGAATTGACCACAGTAGGTTGCTTCTGCTTTGTCTGCTTCTTCTTGGGGCGTTCCTGTTGCTGTTGGATGTTTGTGAGAAGGTCCGATGGGGGTTCGTAGTCGTCACCTAACGAATAAGAGTCCTGTGAATCTTCTTCGTCGTACTCGACGAGTCGGCGAAAGGTGGGCATGTAGCGCCGAAAGACAGCAGTCCCATTCTTGTTGGCGCTAATTTTCTCCCTTTTCTGCTCCTCCTCCAGACTGTCGGTCAACTTGATCTTGTGCATCGATACGTCGAATGCACGACTGTTCTTTTTTTTAAAGAGTCCCATGCTTGAATGTTTGTGTTGTTGTCTTGTCTCACAAAGAATGATGTCGATCGGCGAGAAAGATGAAGGCTTGTTTTTTTTTTCGCGAATTGTGATCGCGAAAAGTGGGATCGCTGAAGCCCGACTGGCGCATCGGACATTTTCACCTAAGTATGAAACGCGCTAGCGGAATCTCACAAAAACTAACGCCACGTTTTTCGTTTTTGTTTCTTTTTGCCACTCGTTCGTTTCTTGATTCTTGGAAGCTCGTTCCCTCCAGACTCCGCCAGAGCACATTACTCACGGTTGACGATGGTAAGATTGTTTAACATCAGCACCTGCAACAATGAACACCTCGTACGCCTTTCGTTCTCACCTAATGCAGCAGTTTGCTGCATCGGCTCGTAACCAAGCGAAGCCTCCTCTTGCCATCATTGGATGGCTTTCCGAAGACGATAGAGCGCAGCAAAGATTTTCTACGGCTACCAACACTGCTTCTGCGAGTACAACAAGCGCCGCTCAAGCTGGCGTGGTACCGCCCGTATTATCGTCTTCAGGCCGAGACTTGAGTTCCATAAGGACCTCGGTACTGCACCGTCGTCTCTCTACTTTGTCGCAGGACTCTAGTCGTTATGAGGAACGATTTCAAGTGACGTCGGGCCAAACAAGTAATTCCGAGTTCTCCCAAAGGCTGTTTTCTTCCCTGTCAGAAGATGATAACGAAGAGGAGGACGAAGTCGTCTCGAGTCACCGCAGCTCGACATCTACACTCGATCAACTAGAGCTATCGGTAGCTTTTCAGGATTTACTCCAGACCCGTCGCACGAGCAGTTTTTTTGGGCCTCCCGCTGCACCTCCGAAACAAGAGGCTTCGTACTGGCGGGATGCCATGGAACGGGCAGTCCTCTGTGGATACAATGCTCCCAACCACAAACGAACAGAACCCTTTACATTCAAGCGAATGGTCGGTCCGTCTGAAAAGACGGAACGGCTAGCCAATATTGCGTATCAAGTGTCCTTGCGCCAGCAGCAACAAGCTAGCCACAAGACGGGAGCCTCCGAAGAACAAATGGATGAAAAGGCTGCCAAGAAGCGCAACAAGTGGAGTCAGATTCCAGCCTTTTTAGTGACGCTCTTGACCTCCAAGGATCCCGTGGTGGATTCCCAAGCCGCCGCAACCATGGACGAATACGATCAGTTTCCCTTCGCGCCTCCAGTAACCGAACGAGGCCTGGAAGACTATGCTGCTGCCAGCGCCGCGGTTCAAAACGTATTGCTGAGTCTGCATGCCGAACACGTGGCCTCCAAGTGGGTGACGGGCCCCGTCATCCAGACGCCAGCCTTTCGAGAACTTGTCGAGGCGTCTCCCCACGACCGTGTAGTGTCTCTCGTGATGATTGGACACCCAGACGAAACCAAGCGTATTCCAAGGCGTCGTAGGAGGCGTGAATTACACGGTGACGTCTTGGTGGATTTGTAAGCCTCCAAGAATGGTACTGGGACGAGAGCCCTTCCGCATTGTTGAAAGAGAATTCATTTTGTAGTTAAAATCTTAAATTGACTTTACCCATACCTTATATCCAAAGGATATTGTAGTCTCTCTAGTGTTTGCCAGTTACAAAACCTCGTCCATTGGAGGGAGAAACAACGGTCTCTCCAGCTTCTTGCCCGGATTCGTTAGCGTCAGTTGCTGCTCTTGAGTCGGCAGAGTCCAGTTGCATCCGTCCGGATTCGCCGTTCGCTTGCCAACTCCAATAGTCCAGTGACGAATGTTGCACGTAAAGTCGTGTCCTGACAATAACAGACCCCACTTTCCGTAACCTCCCATGTTATAGCTCATGCAGTGACCAAAGCTCATGAGGTACAAATCGACGAAAATATCATAAAATTCGGCAGGATTTCGCTTTTTCCAGTCCTTCGCGAGATCGAGATGTAGAGGCGGTGCCGTGTCGGCTCGAGCCACGACTGTTGTGTTACGCTCCTTTCCGTATTCAATGGCAACATCCTTGGCGTACGCAGAGTCGGAAGAAAAGAAAAATGGCCCGCCTGGTCGAAGGCTGGAGACGCAGTTGAGGGCATTTCGTGACCAATTCTTTACAGTTTCAGGATCTCGACCAACGTCCTCAATGGCATAGTGGGCTCGCACGTGAGCGAATGCGTACCCGCCTGGCACTAGCTCTGTCTCTTCAAAATAGTCTTCAATTTGTTTCACAATGGCTGGAACTGGAGTGAACAGCACGTACCAAGCATCGTGATAATGCTGGCGAAAGGCGTCCACTGGTTCACCATCCTTTTGTCCTTGCTTGTTGTAGTAATCATTTCCGTGATCATGTGCTTGTACTCGAGCTCGCACAATCACGTCACCGCCGTGGGTAAAGCGAACAACATTCTTGATGGTCGCAACTACTTGATTCCTATTGGCGTGCACTTGGTCACTCAGCCAGTCGGGAGTCCGCCAGTCGATGCCGCCGATGGGTGGTACCAGAAAGGCCTCAAGCGGCGCTGGCTTCTCCCACGTTATAAACAAGATTCGTTTTGTTTCGGCTGCCGCCCGAATCAAAAAGGGTATTGGTCGCAAGCGATCGGCTGTTCCGCCGCATTTGGAATTCTCTTCGAGACAAATCACGACAAGATAGCGAAAGGATTTCCAGTTGTCCTTGTTGACGAGCTTTCGCTGTTCTCTATGCCAAGCAAAGTAGTCTTTCATCCATCGCGGGAGACGAATCGAGTCTTCCCATAAATTCATTGAATAGTTCCCGTGCGGGTGTTTGGGAAAGGGGTGGTTGTCGATTGTGGCATCTGTGATTATCTTGGCCACTGGTTGTTCCTTCGGAATTATATCTGTTGTCTCGATCGCATCTGACTTCAATTCGGTAGTAGTAGCTTGTGTACTGTCGACAGCACCATCGTCATGCTTCGGCATGGGCAGACGAAAACGTGGTCTCTCGGGACGCTGAAAGTCCCAATGGGTCGGAGGTTGCTGAAAGTTACAACGGTGCATTCCATTGGCCGCATGGTGGCGAATGGAACACGTGGAATTGAAACTCATGTAGGATGCCCATCGACCGTATCCACCCATGCCAAAGGTGACACATCGAGCCATGGCGAGCAAATAAAGATCTACAAAGGTATCATAATATTCCGACGGAGACCGTTTCCTCCACTTTTCTGCCTTGTCGAGGTGCAAGGGTTGTTGAAGGCTCTCTCTGGACACGACCATGATGTGCTGCTTTCGACCGTAGTCTCGGGCCACTTCAACGGCAGCCATTGTATCAGAGGCAAAATAGAGAGGACCCCCCTGACTCAGCTTACTCGTGCAGTTAATGGCATTTTGTGTCCAATGGTTTACATACAATGGGTCACGCTCGTGGACATTGTAGAGGGCACGAAGATGCGACGCCGCGTACACTCCTGGCGTGAGACCGTTTTGTTCCATGAACGTTTCAATAAGCGATTGAATGGGCGGTGCTGGTGTAAACAAAACATTCCAACAGTCACGAAAGACTTTACGAAAGGATGGCTCCCATGTGTGATCGTCGCCTTGTTGCTGCAGCCGACTGTTGTAAAACGTAGCTCCGTGGTCGTCCGATTGATAGCGAGTACGTAACACGGTCAAGTTGGTTTGGACAGCAAAGTCCAATAAGACGTCTTGGACGGAAGCAGTCTCTCCAACTCTCTGAACATGCGGTACTAACCACTCAGGCACTCTCCATTCCAATCCACCCGTTGGGGGTAGTAAGAATTCTTCGAGCTGGGCCGGTCGACCCCATTTGATCATCAAGAGACGTTGCGACTGGGCTGCCACCTTGATCATGAGTGGCATAGGCATGAGACGATCCGCTGTACCTCCACATTTGCGAGTCCATGGAAGACATGTCATGAGTAGATAACGGTGCGATTCCCAGTTGGCTTTGTTCAGTGTTTGCCGCTGTTCCTTGTGCCATCGAAAGTAGTCCCTCATCCAATCTGGTAGTGTGGCCGATGCATCTTCCCAGAGATCCGAAGGGTCCAAAACGTAGGATAATGATGGCTGAGCGTAAATACCATCGTCAAGATTAACTCTGGGCGGACCGCCCAAGTCTTCCTGTCTAGTAAGGGTTGTAAAGCCTTGCAGAGGGTGCCTTGTCTCGCCGCCGGCATGTCGCTGGAGGGTGTTATGCATGCGAAGCAATAACACGGCATATACTGCAGCCAGTGTGGCCAGAAGCGTACGCACGGATCTCTTCTGACTGAGAGAAACCATTCCTCTCATCTCGTTCAATATTCGAGCCTTACAGCTGTCTCTTACAGTCGTTCTCTCGTCATGGTCCCATATTCCGTGAATGTTTTTCTTTCGTTGGTTGTTGGTTATTCAGCGTTTTAAAGATGACCCTTTTTAGTCCCAGTACATTCGTGAACTGTATAAGGTTTGACTACTCCGACTAAGTCCAGGAGTGGCTGGTGGGATGCTGGAGTTCTTCCGACTTCCGAACTTCCGACCGAACAATAAATGAGCCGAATGAGTACCACTTCCGGGTCACGAAAGAGTTCGCGCTTAACATCAAATGCCGGTGCCAACAAATTCAAAAACAGACCCCGCGTTTTGTTCCTTTTGTTCCGATTCCGACGACGAGGTTCGAGTTCGAGGTCAACACATTTTGATGGCTGTAGTGAACACAAGAGCCATAAAAAGGCAGCAGAAGCCAATCGCATCGCATAAGAACAGGCCTCCAAGAACCCAAGGCCTCTAACAGAACTATGAGTGAGGGTAAGCAAGAGGAGCGCGCGCAAGTGGTTCTCTCTCGGAGGGAATTTTGGGCACGAGAACAAGAACAGTATAACCAACAGCATGCCAATGCATCGAACATGACTCACACACTTTTTTCGCCTTCACATCTTCTTCCATAGCCCGATCCGCTGCAGCCACTGCTGTTTTGGGATTTGCCCCTGGAGCCGTCGGAGGTGAGTCCATGCCAGCATCCTTCTTTCATGAGCGACAGTTTCTTCTACCTGCCTCGATCGATCGGCTTCTGACTCATGATCACTCGTCCTACTACTTCAACAATAACAGGGTGTTTGAATGTATTCGTAGGACATCCTATGGACCTTATTAAGGTTCGGCAACAGACGGCCGTTGCTCGCGTTACTACTTCCACGTTGCTTGTCACTGCCACTAGCACTTCCACGTACGGAATGCTGAACGCAATTTTTGTGACGGAAGGAGTCAGGGGGCTTTACTCGGGCGTAGCTGCTCCCCTCGTAGCGGTTGTCCCCGCCTTTGCCACTATGTTTTGGAGTTATGATCTTGCCAAGACGGTACAACTTAAATACAGCAGCGAGAACAGCAACACCTTGCATTGGCAACAAACCGACCTTTCGCTCGTTCAGATTGCCATTGCGGGTGGTTTTTCGGGCATTCCACTGGCGCTGGTGCTGGGACCTTTGGAGCGAATAAAGTGCCTGATGCAAGTCAATAAGAATCGATACAACGGTTTTGGTGATTGTGCTCGACAGGTATATCGGGAAGGCGGTATTCGCAGTGTCTTTCGGGGGACGGGTATGACAATGATTCGTGATGTGCCCGGCAACGCGGCATACTTTGCTGCGTACGAATTCTTTAGACGCAAACTGACGGAACTATCAGCGACATCCACTGGATCGGCACCAAATGCCAAAACACCCATTGTTGTTACGCTCTTTGCGGGTGGCATGGCGGGTGTGAGCAACTGGATCGTTGCCATTCCCTTTGACGTGCTCAAGAGCCGATGGCAGACGGCTGCCCCTGGTACGTACATCAGCGTAGGACAAGTCTTGCAAAAGTTGCTAGAAAAGGAAGGACCCGCGGCTCTTTTTCGGGGACTCAGCCCGGCTCTCTTGAGAGCCTTCCCAGCGAACGCAGCTTGCTTGCTAGGGGTCGAAACGGCCAAGAGCCTCATTCCGCTGGCCTTCCCTTCTGCGTCGGCGTAAATAAGAGGTCGGGATGCTACACTGCAACTTCTCATCATTGTTCAAAGAGACTAGGATATTTTCCTTCAGAACTGATCGAGTGATTCTGTGCAGCACATCGTTTATGATTGACTCTACTGTATTAGCTTGCCTAAACTGCTTTTCGAGTAAGACTACAGTACGTTGTACGATACAAGCACTAGTCTAGCTACTATGACGTACTGTAGCTATGAATAATTCAATATGGTGATGGTAACCGGTACTCATAGTCATTGTGACATAATGACCGAAAAAATGAGTCGCCCAAAGCAGCCCGAAAATTTCAAGCGTTGAAAATTTGGAATTACTTATTTTTTTTAAGTGCTTGACACGACGGGGAACGCGTGAGACCTTCTGTTGGAGAAGTATCTTAGCTTGTAGTCTACTAAACCATGATTCGCACGTTGCTACCAGCCGAGCCAGAGCTGGTGCGCTTGTGCCGATCGCGAACGTGGATTGCCGTTTCGCAGCGCTTACAATCGCATCCCGTGGAAGCAACCGCCTCGGAAGCTTCTTTGCGTGGAGAAGGCAGCACGCCGCTTTCGATTGCCGTACGAGCGGGTGCTCCAAGACATGTTATCAAAGCCTTGCTACAGACAAACTTGCACCAGATTGGCATTACGCATCGAAA
>Ga0307981_1000790_pt1 | contig 30744 bp, 21 predicted proteins | sample OrgLakmetagen987_FD_201849 | JGI IMG/M metagenome (GOLD analysis project Ga0307981, IMG submission 201849) | Saline water microbial communities from Organic Lake, Antarctica - #987 | ecosystem: Environmental > Aquatic > Non-marine Saline and Alkaline > Saline | place: Antarctica: Organic Lake... | reverse complement strand
ACTGGAATATTACCGTTTGGGAATGGGAAAAACCCGCGGCAGTCATTGAGACCTTCTGGCAGGTGGAGAATCAAGGCTTGGCTCTGACGGGCTATTCACCACAGGCGCGCCAGGTTCTTCTGGATCCTTTCGGCTTGGTTTGCTGGCCCGGGGCGGTGGTGGCAGCCCAAGAGCTTTTACGATGCCAGCACCTGATACGAAACAAAAGAGTTTTAGTTCTCGGCGCGGGCGTCGGTATTGAAGCCCAAGCGGCTGCCGTGCTGGGTGCCAGCTCGGTGATTGCCACCGACATTCATCCAACAACGCTTAAATTACTGGAATACGGTGCCGAGCAAGCTGGACTGTCACATAAAATTGAGACATGCATTCTCGACTTGTTTGCGGTTCAAGATTTACCAGAATGCGATGTTGTCATTGTCGCCGATGTGCTCTATAATGAACGGTTGGCGACACAGGTGGCTCGCCGTTGCTTGCAAGCAAGGGAACGTCAACCACCAGCGCTAATCTTGGTTTCGGATTCGCAACGTTTTGTGGCCAACTTTGAACCGGACCTGAACGATAGGCTACGGCGTATTGGTCAGCCGCTAGTCTATTGGGAGAATCGGTGGTTGGCCGAGTTCCGCGGGTCGGGGGTCCTTATTGACACTGATCAAACCTACGACGTCAAGGCACGAGTCATCTGGATTGGCTTGTAAACATAGAGCACTAGCTAGTAGTAGACGTTAATACTACAGGAAATGCGCTTTTTCTTTCTCCAGCATGGATGTAATCTTCAAGTGTAGCTTGTCCAGATCCATAGCCAGCGGAATGGCCGCGATGAAGTCCTGTGGGGTTCCTCTTACCTCGAATCCCAACGAGCAAATTAGATCTACCCCACCCTCCACCCGCGTAATGCGATCGGCTACTTTGTTACCCAGCTTGAACGTGCGAAATTTTGGTGACCACGGCACCTTCTGAGTATTTTCCAGGTACTTGAGCGCCGTGTTCAAAACAGCCTGCGCATCGACTCGTCCGAGGCGTGCCAGAGCCTGCTCTTCCTTGGAGTTGTCGCTGACCAAGGGCAACCGCTGGGCCTTGCCATTCAATGGACCGGGTTCCCAACTCAACGATGGAGTAAACTCGTCGTTACAAATAAGGTATGGATTCACCGGAGATGCAAGAGGCTCTTTAGGGCTCTGGTTGACTCGGTCTTCCACGCACGATAGTTCGAGCATTCGGAAAATCTCTTGGGTTTCCGGAGAGATTCTGGCAAACCAATTTTGTAAAAGTGCTTCAATTGCGCTTTCCCCTCGATTGCAAGCCTGCGAAATCTCACGCCTACTGTCATTTGAAGTCACAACCACTTCACCCGACACCGAGTCGAGAACGACAAGCGCTGGGATGCCACGCACGCCATACTTCATGCCTAGCAACTGTTTATATCTGGTCAGCGTCTGAAATGGGATCGCCAGCCACGGCATGGATTCATAGTATCGATCAAAGCCGCTAATGTCTCGATCCGAACTAACAAAAACAATTTCCAGCCCGTGGGTTGGAACTTCGTCCTTTAGGTGCTGGTACATTTCAGAAAGCATAGGCGTGAAGGACCTGCAGGGTCCACACCAATGGGCACTAAAGTAGAGCGCAACAAGCTTGGCATTTTGAAGCGTTGCCATCGTGCTGACACGCGTGGAAACCCCCTCTTGTTTTTCCAGGAGTTCAATTCCAAGATGCTCGGCAAAGAAGTGTGTGTCCACTGGCATCTCAAACAATGGAGTACTTCCAGCAGCGCCTGGATCCACAATACCGACATCATCATCTGCCACCAGGGCGGGCGGCAAGAGCAGGAAACTATTCCAAGCGTCATATGCCTCCAATCGTTCAAATGGGTACGAACTTTCACCTAACAAGTAGATCGGACAACCCGTTTTGGTAGCGTAGCCAGAATATAACCATGGACTCTGTTGTCCTTTCACAAACGTCAAGAACGCGGCACGCTTTTGTTCTTCCGAAGCCAGTAGTTGTGTTGTATACGGCATGATAGATTCGGAGAGGCGCCCAGTGACGCATGCTGGTCTCGTCTGTTGTTCTGTTCGGAGTCTCAAACCCTCTGTAGAAGTAGCTCCCTGTATGGATATGCCCTTCGGTGATGCTTCGAAGCTGGTACAATAGGCCCAATCTGGTTGCGCCTCAACCTGTCCAACGTAGAGGACACCCTCACCGGTAGAGTCAGGCTCGAAGCCTCCAAGTCGAGACAGCCTTGTTTTCTCGTTTGAGCTCGCATCGACCTTTTCTACTTGTCCACAGATCGCCACAACTCGATACTTTGGTAAGGTCTCGACGAACTCTGCGAGATCGCTCAAGGAGTCAAAAGCACGTGACCGTAGGATGCAGCCCAAGTAGTTCTCGTCGATGACCACGACTGAAAGAGTGTTGGCTCCGCCAATAGCACATTTCGTACCAGATACCACGATACGCCCGTTTCTACTCAGCGGACGCGGATAGACGGCAATTGAAATGGTTGGTGCAAGCGGGAAGAAGGATTCGACATGGAACTGGGGCTGGGGTGACTTGCCAGCAATAGACGGATCTGGATTGACACTACCCTTCCCTTGACCGTTCTTGCCCGCCTCGTTGCGAGCTATCTTCCAGATGAGAGATCCACTTAATCGCCCCTGTCCGTAGCTTTCTGTATCCCATGTTGTCAAAAGGCGATGTTCGGCGAGTAGCTTCTCTTCTTGCTGGAGACGGCGTTCTAGCTCGGCAGCGGCCTTTTCTGACATGCGAGCACGCAGTACCCGACGCTTTTCCCGAACAATATCTTCACCTGCCACCTCTGAGGAAGCAATGTCTCGTCGTCGAGCCTGAAAGTCCTTGGTGTTGAAACTTCGTGTGTACCTACAAGTCACATCAAAGACATGATCGGAGCCGATTGCGAATACATAACTCAATTTCTTGCCCCAGCCTGCTTCATACATACTAGGCTCATCGATCACACCTTCGCAGGCATCTGCCATGATCCAATCCCCGCCAATCAATACCTCTACCCAAACGTGGTCGGTTACATCGTGAATGTACCTAGTTTCGAATCCTGCAGCGCGGCAAAAAAATCCGAAGAGGTTGGCAAATTCCCCACATCGACCTTTTCTTGTCTTTAAAAGCGTGCGAGTAGAGTTGAAACGCGGGAATAACGTTTGTGCTGAACACGTCTTGCAATGGTAGACCTCAACTCGCGATGCAAGACCCTCGATTTCTTCGTCCGTCTCTGCATCTCGCGTGTATTTTTGTTCTATTCCGTCCGCGCTGCTGCACTTCACACATGGTGGTTTGTTTACCCAAGTCATGCTTTTCTGGAAGAATCTTGTTAGGCGTTGCAGAAACCGAGCATCCGATGATTGAATATCGTAGTCGTCTGGTTTACTGAAGGGGCCGCTGTCATCTCGCAAGGCTTCCCACGGAATTTGTGATCGGCACTCCGCGAGGAGTGAAACCTCTTCGTCCCATGCTTTCACAGTTTTAATGGAACTTTCAATTCGCCGACTGAGCTTGGCGTCCAGATCTAGAGTTGTTGTCGCCATGGTCTCTTCGGCGTCGTTGATAGTGTTGATGACGGTTATTTTACTTTGGGGTTTCATGCGCTGTTCGTTGTAAATCTCTTTCCTGGTTATTAGGGTTAAAGGTTAAAGCAAGCGCCTATCGTACATCGTACGTACATAGCTAGAGTTACTCTCTCTTCTTAGTCTACGGTTACTACGACTAGAGAGAACTTTTAAAAAGCTATCTATACTTTTGCAGCACGACTATTGTACTTCTCGGGATCAGCAACTTGGTCATCGGGGGTTCGAACCCATCGAACTTCTTCGCCAGGATATCCATTCAAAAAGTCGCGAGCTCGAAAGGCTTTGCGAGTGGCTGGCTGCACCTGCAAGAGCTCCAGAATAGATCCATCGTAACACACAACATGTAATCCACTCTTCTTTGTGGGTCCCAACTGGACAAGGTCGGTCGGTTCGGCAGTTTCGTCGTGGACTACGCGAGTCTCAATAATCTTGACCTTCATGGGTTCCCGATCACCCACCTTGAAATACATAAAGGCCTGTGGCCACATGGAGAATCCACGTAGTCGATTATGGCACGACATGGCAGACTCTTCCCAGACGCGAAATTCGCCTTCCAATGTGTCAATCATGGCCGCTGGGACAGCAGCTTTATCATCCTGTCTTTCCGCAGTCTCAAAGGTGATCTTCCCACTACAAATATCGGGCAAGGCGTCCAACAAACACCGAGTGCCAATATCAAACAGTAGAGGCAAGATGGTCGTGGCCGTATCGTTTTCGTCAATCGTTTGTTGCGTTTGCACAATCAAGGGCCCCGCGTCCATTTTACTGACAGTGTACAAGACAGAGACGCCGACTGGGTTGTCGCCAGCTTCGAGCGATCGCTGGACGGGGCTAGCGCCCCGCCATCGTGGAAGCAGACTGGGATGGATATTGACAGTGCCCAAAGTAGGGAGTGCAAGGAATCGTTTTGGCAAGTACTGGCCATAGGCGGCCGTGATGCACAAGTCAGGCTTGACTTGATTCTCCAAGTCGTCCAAGAAGTCCACATCCTTGGCCTTTTCGGGGCACAAGACTGGAATACCAAGCTCCTCCGAAATCCTTCCAACAGGACTGGGTTCTGGCTTTCCCTTGCGCTTTCGTCGTTTCGGTGGCTGTGTCACTACCGACACGATTTCGAAAAGCGATCCAGGCTGGAGGGATGCCTCGTAGATAGCCTGGAGGCAGGTTGCAGCGACTTCAGGAGTCCCAAGGAAAATTATCCGTTTCTTTCCCGTCCCCGCAGTATCATTAGATACAGAAGAGAATATATGTGACGAAGTCTTCCATTGTTGTGGTCTCTGTGATGTCAAGCCAAAGGAGGGGCGACAGGTCCTTCTGAGTCCGACCACCTGGAAGGAAGAGAACGCGTGCACGTATCTCGCCATTGTGGCGCTCCAAAGGGTCAGGAAGGTCCAGTAATATGATAAGATTGTCACTCTCTTCATCCAGTTGTTGGCTGCTGTATCACAACAGTTTGCGCTTGTCTTTAGTCTAATAGAATAGCAAACAATAAACTTGATGATGTGGATTGATGATACAATAAAAAGTTAAAATTAAAAAGTTGCCGAAACGTCAACGCATCGTGGGACAGAAGGACAGACATCATAGCTCGCAATCGAAACTCACAGACTGACATTCCGCTTCAGCTCCAGGCGGGACCATCCTTACGATTAACGAGCCAGCTAGCTATAGTCTGAAGAAAAGGTGAATAAAATCCCATATAGCTTAACTCTTACGGGATCATCCATGCAACCACTGCATCCACTCGCTCCTTCTTCTCCTCCTCTCCAAGAACGGCACCAGCACCAGCAAGAACATCCTTTTGCCTGGCAGAACTCTTTAATGTTGGCGACGTACGTGGTGCCGGCCTTGCTACTTGCTGCTAATCCATTAATAGTAGAAACAACAATATCATGAGACTTGGGCTCGCTCCTCCATCTGCTCTGCTCCCGTTTTAGAAGTTCGCGCCAAAAGATGGGGTACTTCCGTTACCGGTACGTACACTAATTCCAATGCATTTATTTGCATTGTTTTGATTGGTCGAGACGATGCTTCTTTTTTAATTGCAACAACAGAACAACCACAAAACCAATAGCTTCGCGAAGGCGAGCACCATTCACCATGAACACAGACTCACAAGGTGCCAATAACTCCACTGAGCCATCGAAACCGCTGAGGGAAGCCGAGAATGAAGATGATCTCACAAGCCACACCGTTAGCATGCGTGAGGCCCTGCGATATTGCCGACACCTTGCTCCGGCGGTTATTGACAGACCCCTCGGCGGAAGTAGCATCAGTCATAGATTGGAAGCAAATGCGAAAGGTCCCAACTTGCGAGAGGAACGCCTTTCGGCGCTGAGAATATTTTGGGGTTCCATGGATGCAGGGATACCTGCCATCCAGATTGTCTCTCATGCATCAGCTCTAGACTTTCAAAGACAATTTCATGACGCCAACATTCCCTGCTTGGTCCGTGGTCTGGAATCGCACTTTGCGTCTGCAGCAACACAATGGGTGGACGCTGAAACGGGCAAGATTCGTCGTGAATGGTTCATTCAGCAGCTGGGTAGTGAAACACATGTCCCGGTGCGGTACCAACCCGTTAGAGAACAAAAGCTGGATGCGGATGGTCGCGCGGACGAGTGTGCAATAAATAACATGCCCATTCGAGAATGGATCGACCTGTTGGAGCAGTGTAGCTGTGACACCACCCTGTATCTTAAAGACTGGCATCTGGTATCGTGGCTGAAAGATAACGCGGATACTGAACCCTCTCTTTATACTGTTCCCGCAGTCTTTCCCTATGATCTGTTGAATGCCTTTTTAACCCGTCACACTGCAGGAGACTATCGTTTTGTGTATTGGGGGCCGGCTGACACGAGGACCCCCCTGCATTCCGATGTGCTAAACTCATATTCCTGGTCGTACAATGTTTGTGGCTGCAAAGAGTGGACGTTCTATGCACCCCCGCTCGACAACGAGACCCCGGATCGGGCTGGCATCAAAGTCACTCAAAAAGCTGGCGAATGTATATTTGTACCGGCAGGATGGAAGCACCATGTAATCAATTGCGAAGAGTCTCTCTCAATCAACCATAACTGGATCACCACAGCCAACTTGGACTTGACGTGGGAGTGCCTACAGACAGAAATGAAAGCTATTAGGAAGGAACTGCTCGCTTGGAACGTGACAAGCTGGGAGGCTTTTGAGAATATGCTGCTCGGCTGCGTCGGACTGAATGTTTCGTCGTTCTTTTGGATGATGCTCAGTAGAGTGCTGGAGCTGCTACGAGAAAAAATTGCAGCTGTTGATGACTGCGTCGTAACTGCTACTGATTTGAGAAGACTAAGCGAGATGCTGTCTCAACTTCTACGCGACGAGATGCTGCATCTGCAAGATCGGCTTGCAGCCACACTTTGCGACCACAAGTATGCAATAGAAGCAGTTGCAATGGCAGAGAAAGCTCTCGAACTAATCGACCATGCTTCACATCACAGCGGGTAAACATAACTCCTTAGCGCTACTCATTGTATTCGCTCTAGCTAGCCATCTATTGGCTCGCTAGAATTGAGACGTATTTGCTCTCCTCTTGGCAGCGATTCGTTGGCTGCGAGTATATATTCCCCAAAGTTCCTCGAGCGAATCCTCGTCCATCCCGAGTAGCTCCGCCATCAACTCTTGCCGTCGATTCGTTGGTCTTCTCTCGCAGTCTCGGCCAGTCATACGTGAGTGGTGCGACTTGCCAATTTTCTTCGCCATCTTCACGATGCCTTTGTTCACCGCTCGACATCGAAGAAACGAATTTGCTTCAGGTTTGACCCCAAGTGCCGTTTCAAGGGGCTTAAGATCTTTGAGAAAGAGAAGAATGCGTAAGCGTACGTTCTCCGACAGTTCTGCAAGTTGTTCCAAGGAGAGTCCTCGCGAAATAACATTATTGACTGGTGCGCGTTTGCCGTATCGCAAGTTCACGCGCTCGAGCAAGGTTTCGAAAAGTAATCCATTGTCCGACGAGCGCTGGCCTGCAAACTTGGTCTGAGGAAGGCGGATGTCGATGAATGGATCCAAGCGAATATGACCACCATCGATCTGAAACTTGTACTCTGTAAGCGATTCGACTGCATTCGCTGTCTCTGTAGGAGATATTGTTTCCGTTTCGAGCCTCGGACCTAACATGGCCTCCCGAGCCTCGGTAAAAATTGTGCGTATCTGCGTTCGGATTGCATATGGTACATCAACAGAAGCAACCCCGACTCTAATGTTTGCATGAGAACGAATCGTATCAGTGTCCACTCCATGATCCGTCACAGTGATATACCGGAGTTGGACACCATGCCCGTCTCTGGCTTCATACACAAGAGTTTCAAGTGGAGGCTGAACTTCCAGTAAAGCTGCCGCTGTTGACGGCCAAGGTGATCTCTGGTTGTTTCCTTCTCTTGTCATGAGGGTTTCGACAGTCATTTCGTCAAAGTCCACAACCCTTTGCTTCATCCCGAGAGAAATCAGCTGCTTCCGTTCCACACCTTTGTATTCGATCGCCTTGAAGAAGCCAACATCAAGGCGCGTATCCTGAAATGGTCTCTCGGGTGCAGTCAGCTTTTGTTGGTCCACGGTGACACACTTCGCAAGGACTTCCCAGTAGCAGAATGCCAAGCCGTGGTCATATCCCTTGTCTGTACTCATTACGTGTATTCGCACTCTTACTTCCGATACATTCAAACCCAACACCTGGATCTTTTCAGGCTGCATATAAACCGGGAAACTATCTTCAGAGTCTTCTTCCTCCCCACCTTCGGGAACAGGATCTTTCTTGAGGACCCCGAGTAGACTGCTCTGGCTTGTAGCATTTCGATTCGTTGCATCATCTTCGCCTTCGCTGGTCTGGCGTGCATGTATCAAGAGGTGACTGGATCTGCTCGCTCCAGTCGCGGCCAAATTTTCATTAGCATCCATATCAGTAGGCTCAGACGGCATAACAGTGTTAATATCTTCTTCTGCTGGGTCGGCTTTCGTTTTGACAAACAGGCTCGCAATCAGACCGATAACCTCGAGCGACGGTCGATCAATGTTGACTTCGATTGGATCCCTCGCGGAAATGCTAAGGACGAGCCCCGGCATGGGCGTTGCAGAATCCAGTTCGTGAGTTTTGGCAATCCCTGGAGCTTCTGCTGCCCAACATCGAGAGCACCACTCGCACGGGAGATGGTCCCTGTCGCACAAGGTCGGCGTCAGGCCACGAGCAATTCGGTAGAACGAGCTCTCAAGAGTACTACTCTGTATTCCATTATCATCGACTTGGTACGTTGTCGCCCCGGGATGATCCCAAAATATCTCCTCTCCATCCATGACAGTGGAAGCACCTCGCCGCGGCATAGGAGGCAGCGGGGGTTTTGGCCCCGGAGCAATATAATCAACTCCGAAAAGCATTGAGTTGACGGTATACTCGTCATATTCATCCACATACCAGCCCCCGTTTTCCACTTCTACCTCCCTCTTCGTCCCCAAGTAGATGCGAGCTACAAGGTCAAATCCGGATAGCCGGAGGGCGCAGTATTGGCTCGAAGATAACCACGTCTGTCTCGCCCACACTGGGCCTGAATTCGTGTATTGGATATCATTTCCAAACTCACCAGGAGGATAAATCCGAAGAACTATACCCCCTTCGGGCCCTCTACCCGTCCGAACCCTTTTGGTGAAGAATTCGTTCTGGTTGAAGGGACTTTCAAAACTCGAGAAAGCCTGGGGCTGGACAGCTTCGTCCTCACCGTCAGTATCGTCACCATCTGAAGAATCTCCGTCTTCGCCACGGAAGTTCGCCATGAAGTCTTCACCATCTGTAACTGACAAAAACTCTATCCCAAAGTCGACCACGATATCGTTGCTGCTATCGGTCGCCGGCTGTTGTGTTTTCGGAACACTTTCTTCCTCCTCCTCTGAAGCAGCACGAACGACCTCGTCCCTGACAACAAACCGAACTTGGATGTCGCGAAGGAAAAGGTTGGGAAGAGCTGATAAAGCACGAGCGATTGCATTTTCCGCCAAGATGCGATCACCAACGGACTGGGGGTCGAGCACCTTCTTCTGGGGCTTACTCTTCTCCGGAGGTTTCCCGTCCTTGTCGTTTCTGTCTTCTCTATCGTCAGGCTCCAGTTGAACGGCTTCAACGGTCAGAAATGCATCTTCAACTAGAACATGTATCGACTTGTTTACCAGTCTGACATCCAATATTCCAATGGTGCCGCCTTCACCGAGTCGAAGAACCATTGGCAGCTCGTCAGTATACTCTTCATCTTCAAACTCGTCATCGTCGTCAATATCTTCATCATCCAAAAAATTGGAATCTGATTCTTCGCCTTTACTATCTACTACTTGTCCACCAGTGCGTTCACCAGATAATTCTCCTTCATCACCGTTGCTAGCTGCATGAGAGCTTTTCCCTGGTGGCTCGATGACCCGGTCGGCAGTCTTCTTGCCATAATTCTCGGAAGTACCCTCTCTAACCGGCGCCTCTTCTTCTGGCACAACCGCCGGAGCAGATTCTGTCTTGTATCGACTGCCCCAATAAAACCAACTTTTTGAATATGTAGATTTCACTGTAGTCGACTGTGAGGCTATAGTGTCCATATCCGATTCCGTGCTCGTCTGGGCGGTTTGCTCTTCCCAGGTTTCCGACCCATTCGTCTTTGGTGGCTCTTCCATAGAGGGATCTTGAACTTCATGTGGTTCTTGCTTTCTGTTAGTTGGCCGTGACGAGGAGGGGTATTTTCCGGCGGTGTCTTTGGACTCAGCTGCGGCCGTGGCCTCTTTCTTTCGCTTCTGGATTTTTCTCTTACGTCTCCGTTTGCCCGGAAGGTCCATCAACTTGGCGCCTTCTCGTAGCTTGACATTCGAGAGCCTCACACCCCAGCCACTTTGACCATCAGAGGAATAAATAGAAGGCAGATTGACCCCCTCAACATCCACATCTGACAAATACTTGGAGAGCAACGTCTGAAGCGTTCTACTCAGCAAGGCCATTGCCGCGCTGCGAAAGAACGTCGACATGATTTCTTGCGCCTCTAAAAGATTCGTACCGAACTTTCGACTCTCACGTGTACCGTTTTTCTTTCATTCAAAGTACTTATTGTCCAGGGAGCAATGTGACTGTTCAGTTAAAGATGGACGAGGAGAAAGGCGTCATTGTCCATTGTGTTGCTGGTTGGGCTGTTATCGTATGTTTTGTGCAGTGATGGGCCGGTACGGTATAGTGTGCCGGATGTCGTTTCGCGCCTTTTTATAGTACTCTCCACATTATGTCTTCAGGAACTCCGATAGCATAGTATCCATCGTAGCTAGCTACGACGTACCGGTACGTAGTTTCAAGATCAGCAGCAGCACCCGCAACTAGCTAGCTTGTTTCAAGTCCCTCGCTAAGCTATATTTCTTTCTGTTGTGACAGGGAACTCTAAACTTGTTCCTGCTGGACGATTATTCGCTATCTTTGTGTTGGGACTGGTGGGACGCCCACCACTCCAGGAGCCGTTATGGCTAAAGCCTCAAGGATTAGTGGCTGAGCTTATACACCCGCTCTAGCTAGTAGTCCGTCTAATGAACATGACAAACTACTGCACTTTACTACATACCGTACTGGTCACTGAGTCATCTCGACGCCGCCAGTTTCATCGTCAAAATAGAGTTCCGGATCTTTGTTCACGCCCGAGCCTGTCTGAAGCGCAGCGGCCATCTGCTGCTGCTTCTTTGTCTCCGTAGAAGCAAAGATTGGGTTTTCCCCGTCTCTGTAGATGTCGAGACTGTCCATGACTTCTTGCACGTCGCAATCCTCGCCAGTGTACGAGTTCTGCCACAAGGGGTCCCAATATTCCGCCTTGAGCTTCTTCACCTGCTCCTTGTGGTCGACTACAACACCCCATTCGGCAAGATCGCAGATATACAAGTTCTGCGAGCCAATATACGTGCAAACATCGTCCACTATGAAATGCTTTGCGTGCATCCCCAACGTCATTCCAGTCTCGTACTTGTTTCCCACTTTTCTTCGGATAAAACAAACACGTAGGTTTTCTTCAACCTTTTTGCGCAGATCAGCGTCGGGAGCGCTTGGAAACTGCTTTCGGATCGCCTTGATCAATTCTGCCGCAACATCCACGCAGGTCCATCCATTTCCGTACTGCGCTTCCGTCGGCCCGAGCCCTCCAGGAATGGACAGCGGATTGCTCAAGGCTATTTCCACGTCGACTCCCCTCAGCCAAACAGCACGAGCAAGGGCTTCCAACGTCGAGTGGGGCCACTTGCAACCCGGGACTGTGATGGTAGTTTTGGGAATACGCACAGGCCCGAGATCTTGGAGCGCCAGGCGGATAATCTTCTTGGCAGAATCGAACATTGCGATAAAGGCATCGTCGGAGGGTCGATAGTAGCTTAACACTGATCCATATCGTCCCATCGTAATAAGAGGGACATCATCATCCTCTCTTTCACGCTTGGGCACAAATCTCTTTTTGTACATCGGTGGAAACTCCGTCGTCTGACCGATAGGAAACTCACTGACAGTGACACGGGTCTTCGCAACCAACGGCAGCGAGTCCGGCAGCTTGTCAACGAATTGTCCACAGCAGGTAGACTGAATCGATTCGATAAAAGCCCACTGCTCGTTGGCAAATAAATGACCATCATGGGCAACTCTCCCCTTGAGCTCGAAGGAGAGGTCATGTACAGGACTATCTTTCAGATAATGCGGATCCCACATGTTGTGCCCTCCCGTGTGCAAGTATATTCCGTCGACTGCTATGATCTTTGCGTGATTCCAACTCACACCCTTACGCCACGCTCCCACCCACATGTTGATATTACTGTCTTTTGGGATTTTCATGGTAAGCTTCTTGAGGATAGCATCGCAATTTACTGGCGACAAGAACATATGTGAGCTGGGCTGCTGCTTCCATTTATTTAATCATTGCCAGGGTCAACTTACCAGGCATTCCAACTATATTTCCAAACATCATCCTAATGATAATCTTCTTTTCACTAGTGGTGGATCGTTCGGCAATCTTAGCTAGCGCATCTTGGAACTTGTCCATAAAGAGTCCATCCGGAGGACCGAGACTCATAACATCACACCATCGCTCAGTGCGGCCCAATATCTCGGCCATCTTTTCAGGGAACCAATCACTGTGACCTGCTTCAGGATCAGTTACACCAGGCCACGAGTTTGTTGGAGTCTGATGAAGCTGGCCAACAACTTGCCCACTGGTAACATTCCAAAGTTTATGGTGCTGCCTGTTGTGACTTCTGCGGAGCACATCATATGCAGCAGTTCCAACGTGCGAAAGACCCACGGCATCGTCATCCTCCACCTCGTCTCCTGAAGACTCGTAGTTAGCTTGGTTACAGCAGAATACCATGATGTTGAGGTACAGTAGAGCGTGAGAGTTACAACAACAGCAGCACTATACGCGCGTGTGAAACTTATGTTCTTGGATGAAAGAAAAGATAAAAGATACCGGGTACTTGTTGTACTGTAGAAAAGATCGATCGCTGAACGACATGGGACATGTTTTACATAATATGTGTGATGTGTGAGCCGTTGGGAAATTACGACTACAGTACGACGTACGTATGTTGTTGGATGGCGTTTCTCGTCTCATAACTCATAACCACCTCTTCAATATCGAAATCTGAAATCTGTACTTCGTAGCTGGCTAGCAACTAAAGTATCTATAATTATCTATGAACTCTATCTAAAAAAGGCTATCATAATTATCTATGGTATAAACTCTAAGGCTGATATTTGTTAGAGCCACTGCGGAGAGTGTTGGATCTATGAACAGAGCAGAGCCACTGCGGAGAGTGTTGGACCTGCACTTCTGAGGCCGTCGTCTCGAATAAGAGGATCCATTCAAGCCATTTTTTGCGACCCAAAAAGGCTCGCTAGAGGCCATTCCTGGGCCCCATTGAGACCCAAAAGTGCTTCTACTAGAGGTCATTCCTAGACCCCTTTCGTTCATTCTTTGACTCTCTAGCGCAAAAGTGCTTCTAGTAGACGTCTTTCCTTTGCGACCCGAAAGTGCTCGCTAGAGGCCATTCCTGGGCCCCTTTTGAGACCCGAAATTGCTTCTACTAGGGGTCGTTCCTAGCCTTTCGTTGATTCTTTGACTATCTAGCGCAAACGTGCTTCTAGTAGAGGTCTTTCCTAGACCCCTTTCGTTCATTCTTTGATTCTCTAGCGCGATTTTGTTACCCGAAAGTACTCGCTAGAGGTTGTGACCCGTAAGTGCTCGCTAGAGGCCATTCCTAGGCCGCTTTTGAGACCCGCAAGTACTTCTAGAGGTCATTCCTAGACCCCATACGTTCATTTTTTGACTCTCTAGCGCGATTTTATGACCCGAAAGAGCTCGCTAGAGGCAGCACCCGAAAGTGCTTGCTAGAGGTCATTGCTAGCCCTTCATTCTTCGACGCCCCTCTCTAGCGAGCACGCATGAAACGCTTGTTTTGGGGATTGTATAGGTAAAAAGCGTACGGCGTTCTAGTCTGCTGTTTCTACCGGCTTTGGCGTTCTAGTCTGCTGTTTCAACCGTCTTTAAATCGATCGAGTCAGACAGTGTTGTTGTTGTTGTTCTTGGGACGATTGAAAGGACGTTCTAGTCTAGAGCTCCAACATCCCGTGTGCAAGTCTCTGGCCTAAGTAATCGCCCTTTTCTGGTAAAAAGGTTCTATATAATATACAACGCTGTTTAAGTTCACTCATAAAAATCGTAACATTACTTTGTATTTTATTCTCCACGCGGTACGACACGATCCGTACCGCACCGCACTCCTATGACGTAGTACGTCGTACCTGGTACTGTCCAAGTTCATGCAAGTACCTGGTACTGGCACTGTTTGTTACGGATGTGGCCATTAGAATGCAATGTTACGGGCCCTGGTCACTACTGAAGAGGATGCCAGATTCCCATGGCCACAACGTTACGGCCCCTGGTCACTACTGAAGAGGATGCCAGTTCTGCGAGCTATGGGTATGGGGGAGCTCTGCGAGCTATGGGTATGGGGGAGCTCTGCGAGCTATGGGGGAGCTCTGGGGGAGCTCCGAATTTACTTAGATTTATAGTGTATTTATACATGGAAATACATGAGTATGAGTATTAAATTACTTAACAAGAAATCTCCTATATAGGAAAATAGACTTTTACACGGGATGTTGGAGTTGGAGCTCTATGGTCTGCTGTTTCTACCGGCTTTAAATCTCATCAGACAGTGTTGTTGTTCTTGGGACAATTGAAAGAGCTGATGACATAATATCATTCTTGACTGCATGTTGAAGTCAGGGAAAGAGGAGAGGCGTTCTAGTCTGCTGTTTCTACCGGCTTTTTTAAATCGAGGTTCTACCGGCTTTGAATCGAGTCAAACAGTGTTGTTGTTCTTGGGACGATTGAAAGGACTTTAATGCCATTATATCATTCTTGACTGCAAGTTGAAGTCAGGGAAAAAGGAGATAGTGATCGTGGTGGCAAAAAAACCCTGGCCTGCATAGTGCAAATCCATTCTGAAATTTTACCTGCAAAGTGCAAAAGCACACGAGCGAGTCCAATTAATTGGAATATTGATGAAAACCCTAATAGTTTTGATCGCGAATGACTATAAAGGAGCAAAGCAGTGAGAAGAAGAAAATATAAAGCAGCCTGCTTGGTCAATCGTCAAGCATATCTTTATATAATAATATACATGGCAAATGACGATGAGAAAAGAGCAAAACAGAGAGAGGAAGAGAAAATATAGCACCCCGCTTGGTCAATCTTCAGACATATCTGTATCTAAATTTCAACGCACTAATATTAGATCTCTAGAATTACTAGGCACTGGAAGAATTAAAAAAGCTATTGGCAACACAACAGCAGGCCCACATTAATCCCTGTAAACTAGCTGGTTTCTAAAATGGGAATTAATGCGGCCAAATTTCTAAAACACATTTGAATTATATTTGGCGTTTGTCCTCCGATTAAGCGAAATCCAAATGACTCAGATTCGAAGAAAATATAACCAATTCAGGGAATTGACACTTAAACGGGAATTTTCTGAAATGAAGGAATGAAGGTCCCGTGAATTTATATCTATAAAGGTCCATCTTCTTTATCCATCATCTAATAGATTAAGTTAGCTGAATAGACGATGTATCCATTATCTTAATATCTTCTAAAAATAGTAGTAACAACGTTTTTCTTCTCTGAAAATCAAATCTAGCTATAATTCATTTTTAAATTGATTTAAAACCAATCTTTGAGAAAATATATTTGAATGAACTTTATGAATTATCTTCCAAAACTCGGATACGGCGGACTTTCCGTTGTTCAATTCGGATCAAATTACAGGATTAGAGGCTTATTGGAGAAATCTAATCGCAGACTCGTTTTTCAGATCAGTCGTCTGCATTTTTTTAGCTCCTGGAAGTCTGATTATCTATGATCCGTCATCAATCCCAAAATGGTTAAATCAAACTGAGCCGAATGTCGAACCTTCTGATGTATCAGAAAATTTTGAACAGATATGCCTCGTTCGTGCGAAAGGCATCTCAGTAAAGTCGGCAGCAATGTGTTTTTCTCGAGCGATGGGGCTAACGAGAAGGAACTATAGACTCGAGCATCAGAATTGTCACTAAAAGAGGATTAATTATAATCTCAAGGCAATAACTCCGCCCTTTTCACTATAATGGCATAAAAAAGATGGATTATATCTCCACTCAAGGCAATTACTTGACTCATCACTTTTATTGTCCGCCGTTTTCACTTGAATAAGCGCGGAGTCTTTTTAGGTTGCTTGTATTATTTAATTATTATTCGACTTATCCTTCCCTTTTTTCCCAGTCCCCTGAATTTCGTCACTCCATTTTATTATTTTTTTAGTTCTTACTAGTCTAGCATATCTAAACTGTGTTCGATCGTCTAATTCGCTTGTCCATACGCTATACGGCGACTCAGATCTCCAATCCCGTGTAAAAGTATATTTTGAAATATCTCACTAGACTACGGTACTGTCCCCATACTTAAAAGTCTGTGTAATTCGGAGCTCCCCCGCCCGCCCGCCCACCCACCCATCCACGCTCAAACTCTTGTCGTTGTGGTCCATGTGGTAACCTGGTTTCTTCGGTGGTACCAGTAATAGCTCTGGCTTTGTTGTGAAGGGAGTATTTGCGAGTGCGCAACGTTGCCGCCATTGGCGACGGCTCAAGAAAGCCTCTGCACGCAACGTTGTGGTCCATGTGGCAACCTGGTTTCTTCGGTGGTACCAGTAATAGCTCTGGTTTGCGAGTGCGCAACGTTGCCGCCATTGGCAACGGCTCACATTGTGCAACCAGCGCTCTTGGATCTGCCGGATTGGAGCAACCTGGTAACTTCGGTAGTACCAGTTCTGGCTTTGTTAAGGGAGATTTGCGAGTGCGCAACGTTGCCGCCGCTCACATTGTGCAACCAGCGCTCTTGTTGGATCTGCCGGATTGGATAAAGGTTTGAGGTGACTTCGGCGTCGCGGTGTCACGTGTCACATCGATTGTGATGGACAACGGCTCTCCACCGTTGGCATTACGGCGCGGCTGCTGTAGCTCACGCAAGAAGCCGTGAGCTATTTAGTCTAAGCTGTGGGCTTATAAGAGAACTTGCGTCGTCTCTACTCTTAGTAATAGTTTCAATTCAAAGTTGTATAGTTATTCGTTATTGTCGTATACTTACGGGGCATTGGTTGGCCGTGTCCTTTAAGCGTGTCCTGTCGCGAGGAGGAGAAAAATACTAAGTAATAATACAGATTACTTTATGCATTGGCATTACGGCGCGGCTGCTGTAGCTCACGCAAGAAGCCGTGAGCTAGTTAGTCGAAGCTGTGGGCTTTTAAGAGAACTTGCGTCGTCTCTACTCTTAGTAATAGTTTCAATTCAAAGTTTTATAGTTATTCGTTATTGTCGTATACTTACGGGGTATTGGTTGGCCGTGTCCTTTAAGCCTGTCTTGTCGCGAGGAGGAGAAAAATACTAAGTAATAATACAGATTACTTTATGCATCGTCATCGATCATTGCCTCTTCGTCGTTCAAATCGCCCCTCATCATTCCATCTATCTCCGGTCCTTACTCGCGTCCGGGCAGCCGTAGTATTCTATCTGTGTCCGCTTCATCCCCATCGTCTTCCACCTCGTCAAACGCAGTCATTACTCGATCTATCTCCTCGCCTCGGTTCAAATCATCCCATACCCGCATATTTTAACCTTCATCCTGTCTGTCTTTGTTTTCCTCGTCCAATGGTGCTCTTGATCGCCCCCTCCACCACACTTTTCTATCCTCGAATGCATCGGCCTTGTAATGCGGAATGGTGCTTTCAAAGTGATACGCCACGTGGGTGGCACCAATCTTGCTCTGCAAGAAATCAATCACTCCCCCCGGATCCAGCTTCCTACGCCCGCTAGGGTGCAAGCGGCTGTGAAAGCCAAAGAGAGGCTCAAGTATCCGAGCGATTTTGATGTTTTGGCTTGAAGAAAACAGTTGGCTGGAATGACGGCACGCAAGGCATCCGCCTTAGGAAAGATGTGCGATTCGAGCGAAAGGGCTTAGCCTTGGAGACCCAACATGGAAATAACTTTTAGATACATCGTTACGGAGTCATTGTCCTTGTTGTAATTATCGTTGAGGGGAGTAATCGAGGGCTGTGCAAGGTCGTAATCCACGGCAATGGCCAACAAGTGCGCGAGGACCGACGGGCCTGCTATTGCTCTACATGGTGGTTACGCACCAGGACAAAGGATTTTGAGTTGGAGCGGCTGCAAGGCCTCAGTGGCCATACCAGCAAAGCGACGACTGTCACGGTGCATCAAAGTATCAAGGTCCTTCAAAATGGCTTCATGTGTTTCAACGTCAGCATTATCGGCAGCGTCCACAGCAAGGACAGCCTCTTTGTCGACACAACAAATGCCAGGTCGTCTGACTCCTTACCGGACGGCAGAAAGAAGTCGTCATCGCCCTCGTGGCTCTCGGATACAACTACATTCGAAAAATCGATCTACTTATCATTGAAAGACTGATCCAATGTGTTCAGAGCAGCGCTGACCAATCGTCTGGAACGAAGACGAACGAGAGGGAGTTTCATTTGCCTTGAAGAGTTGTAGAGATCATAAGGACGCATGGAGAGTAAAGGAGAATCGTTGCTGCCCTGGAGAACGAAAACATTGTCAACGTCAAAGCTACAGTATAACCGTCTGCAGCTGCGTGGAAATATTCTTTTGGTCTTTTCGCACTGCAACAATTGCCGCCATTGTCCTCTTTCTCTTCTTTTAAGCTTTTTCTTCGCTGGCACTTTGGAGCTGCATATGCCCTTCAAACCACAAGTTGAGCACCACCTTTCCAATGTCATCATCCTCTGACTTTGGAGCCAGGATACCGGATGTATTTATGTCCTCTTTGCGTCCTATTCGAGGAGGTGCTAGTGGCAGAGCACGATGGAGACTGTTCTTATAGGGCTTCCCCTCACGATCAAAGTTGGGCCATACCAATGCATCACCAGCGTGCGGCTTTATGACCAATCCCCTTCCGCCCTCACCTCTCTCATATGGGATATCATCTGTAGGGGTAAGCCGCGTAAACTCCGTCCCCCCATTAGAAGGTGGGCCTGATGGTACGCGGAGATAGATTAGAATTGTGTACGCCCGCTGTCGACTCCGCAGTGTCTCCCCTGGAGAGCAAGAATCATGGTGTTGAGCATAGAAATCGCCTTTGGCGCGTCGATAGAATACCGCAGAGCCATCCTCGTATGGGTGTCCGTCGCTGCAGTCAACGAGCGCCGCCGGAAGTTTTGAGGTGAGCATATCAAGGAGCTCGCCGGAAGAATTCAATTGTGATACGAGAGATCGACGGAGAGTACGCACACTACCATGGACGAGCTCGTGCTGCTCGATTTCCTCTACTACAGAAAGCATGCTGCTGTCACCTTTTAAAAGTGACAGGGCCCTTGTGAGAGACTCGGCAGAAAGGATGCCTGGAAGGAGCACAAGGGGAAAGGATTCCTTGTTGGTGACGTGCTGCATTGATGACACTGGTCTTAGCTCGCCCCAGAAGAATCGCTCCACAGTTTTGTCCCATGCAATCGTGGGCATTACAGCGTGATCTTTCGCCGTAACTTTTGCTTTCGTGGGCACGACGTCGAGTCCGATCTTGATGGCCATGTCGTTTGCGGCACGCGAGCCTCCCGTGATCAATGCACCTGCTGAGGATTCCAGCACTAGTACAAGCAATGCGACTGCTCGCACTCGCATTATAAATCTCCATATGGCCATTGCCGAATGATCACTCTCTTGCTGCCAATTGCCTATATAGTGAAAACAACAACTTCATCGATCATCGCGATCATACATATAATACTGGAGCGACGGCCAGACAGACGAAAGAACTCGGATAAAATCCAGGATTTTGGCTGAGTGCGCATCATTCTTGCGAATAGGTTTTGATCCTAGACTATTCACCTTTTCGTTCGAAGAGGGTTGAAACTAGACTACAGTAGTCTTCTGGTACACTGGTAGGTCCATATACGTAGGTCGATCAGGTTTCTTGTTCCGGAACTGTAGACCTATGCAAGGTGGGAGTTGCTTGAGTTCCAAATGTTGCAATCAAACATTCATTGCACGCATTGGTGCAGAAAAACACGCTGAACCAGGAGAATTAGTTTCGTTCAAGCTACATATTATTGCGCCTGCATTGGCCAGGAAGTAATACGTATTTTTATGTTCAAGCTATTATTGCGCCTTCGACGGAAAGTGCCTCAGTCCTCTCCTCCATCTTGGACGAGCACACTGAACGCTGCCTTTGTTTCTGAACCAAGCACGTTGCTATAAAAATGATCAAGCTAGTAAGAATTCCGGTAAACCAACCAACTGCCACGGGAATCTCAAGGTCGCTGCTAGAACATGATCCCTTCGATTCAACCAAAGTCTTCAGACACACATCGGCGCCATCGTTCTCGCAATCCTGGCACCAACCCTCCAACGAAAGGTTTGAGAAAAAACTTGTCATTGTCTTGAGATTGCAATAAGTTGCCTCTCCGAACGTGCAAATGTTGTCCAGAATGACAGGCTTTTGTTCATTGTCATCGCCGGATTTGTACAATATTCGGACCAAGCGAGCTCCCCCCAGAACATCGTCAAGGTAGACCTCAAAGATCAGAGCAGAAGCATAACTCGGTATCACTTCCGATTCGATAGGCGCATTATTCAATGCAGCAAACACAGCAAGAATTGAGGGATAATGCCCGCTGTAGAGATAGAACTTTTCGAAATCGGCCGACGCACGACCGACATCTTCCCCTTGCATCCGCCCCAGGATCTGCAGCATTAAATTGCCACCAACCAATCTACCGGCTGTTTCCGTTCCGTACTTGAGAAGCTCAGCTCGGTGGGACAACTTCTGTACATTAGTCCAATCTTCGTCGTTCAGCACGTCAACGATGGACGGGTCCGGCAAGTTGAGACAAGTCGGACTGGGTGCCAGTTGACCACCTCCATTGCACTCCGTCTGAGCCACATGAATCGCATCAAAAACGTTCCATAGTTCTGCCAATGGTACCTTTTCAAAGCGATCGGCATATACCTGGAACGCTGGAATGTTCGCCAAACGTGTGAGCAACTCCGCGTTGCCTTGTTCCAGATTTTGCCATTTCTGGCTGGCGTAGAGATCGTCGAGTCGAGTCAGAAAGGTCTCGCACTTGTCGTAGGCTCGAATCGTCACATCATTTTTTACTTCTGTAGTGTAAACAGGTACATTGGCCGGCGAGACCGGCAGCATGCTCTCACCGGTCGGATCTCGTGTCGCCGGAGGAAAGAGACCGAGGGCCAAGGCATTCGCCGAGCTAACTGTTCTTTCAAAGGACGAACTCTCCAAACGTACTTTCGACGGGATGTACGTATCAAACACCGAGAATGCGCTATAGAGCTGCCGTAGCCACAACCCTAGATCATAGAGCTGCTTTTGACCTAGAGGTGTAAGTGTACCCTCTGTCCCTTCGCTCAGCGTATTCGCGTTCTTGGTCAGCGGATAACGAGAACCGTGGCGTGTAATCACATGGAGCTGCTTCAGTCTCAATTCCGCGTCTACCGCCACGATAACAACGATGGACATTATTATAGGGATCAACACAAGCGTTCGTTGAAAAGATGTGCGCATACCGGTACGAGGACGAGCGGCTCCCCTCATGGTCGGTTGGTTTCTTTTTGTCTTTACAGAAAATGAAGTCGCAAGAAGCACACGCCGCGCGGCGGAAGTTTAGCGTCCGCAGTTTCTTCGTTTCTTCCGGAAGCAGAAACGACGTCACCCGGATGTCGATCGACGATGATCGATGATGAGATAGATGAAGGAGAAACGAGCCAACGGCACTTTGGATTCAAAGCGAAGACAATGAAAAGAGGTGTAGCGTCCTCAAGTACTTGTAGTCTTCCAAAAGACACAATTGTACGAGAGGGTGCAGATCCTTCAGAAATGATCCCGTCACCATCGCTCGACCAAAGCGAAGACTCATCCGAAATTCTTCCGATGGAGGAAGACGATGGTCACCACCTTCCAATAAGTTCCCATCCCCCGGCAACACAGCGTTTCTACCATAGATCGAAAGTTCTCTGGTCCCAATTGACTCTCTCCGAAGTATCGGGCGCTTTCGGCGACCTTGGTACCTTCGTTCCGCTGTTTACGGCTTTGGCGCGTCAACGCTCGATCTACGCCCGTCCGGCCCTCTTTCTCGCAGGCTTTGCCAACGTATTAACCGGCTATGCGTTCGACGTACCCATGCCCCTGCAACCAATGAAATCTATTGCAGCCGTGGCTATTGCCGAAGTTCTGAGTCGTGAACAAGTCACAACGGCTGGCTTGTGCATGGGGATCATGTTGATTCTGCTCGGCTGTTCGAATGGGATCGAGTGGGTGAATAGGGTTGTTCCTTCGTCAGTAGTTTCGGGGATGCAGCTTGGAGTAGGTTTGAGCCTCGCGATACATGGACTTCACATGGTTGCTGACTTAAATTGGATGGATCAGCCCGACTGTATATTATTAGCCTTGCTTTGCTCAATTGCTTGTCTGCACCTGCTGCGAGAGACTCCAGAGCTGGATCAAGAAGCACATACCACTAGCGCTTCACCGTCTCTCTATCAAAAATGGCGGGCCAGACTAGGTCGACAACCACCTGTAGGTCTCTCGCTCTTTCTATTGGGTATCTTGCTTGCCGCTGTCAAGCTGGCGCGGTCTCACGACCCTGCTTCAGCTAGTAATTCAACACTCGGCGGAGCACCAGTGATTTGGGCTCTCGGTAATCTCACGTGGGACGACTGGAAAATCGGATTTTTAGAAGGTGCTTTCCCGCAGCTTCCGTTGACGACCCTCAATAGCGTCATCTCGGTATGTTGCCTGGCGCATTCGCTGTATCCCGAAAAACGACTTGGTGGGTCCGAAACAGACGCCGTCTTGTCACGACGCGAAGTAAGTCTATCAGTTGGAGTCATGAACTTGCTGCTTTGCCCGTTTGGAGCAATGCCAAACTGCCACGGGGCTGGGGGCTTGGCAGGGCAGTACAAATTTGGAGCTCGACATGGCGCTGCTGTTGTCTTTTTGGGTGTGAACAAGATACTACTCGCCATCTTGGTGGGAGGTCACCTTTTACCGTGGCTAGACGCCATTCCCGCGGCGATTCTGGGTGTAATGCTCGTCGTCTCAGGAAATGAACTCGCGTGCACTGGCTTTACTGTTCTGGTGCAATCGTCTCGAGTTGAAGACGATAGCGATTCTGGCAAACAACTCCGGACGAATACCGCTGTTGCGGTCATCACTGCGGCCGTGATTATTGGTTTGAAGAAGACTCATTACGGGTTCTTAGCTGGGGGAGCGGTGTACCTCATATACGGTGATGGTTTTGCGGAGTGGAGAGGATCTCAGCAGCCGTTGGTCATTAGATACACACCAGTCTCGGCGGATCAGCAGCATTCTGAAGAGACTGATACTTCTAGAATTCAGCTTGTATAATAATTCGAAGCGTAAATTACTTTGTAAAAGACCTACTAGTCTATTCTCTTATTCTGTCAAGCTTTCGTTCACCAACGCACACTCCATCTTGATCACCTTCAGAGCCTTGTCGACTGCGACACGGTTCAATGCATCCTTCTTCCAGTCGGTAATTGTGAAAGCAGTCTGACCCTCGAGTTTCTCCAATTGCTCCACCGCTCGTTCCAGCTCCCCGAGCTGAACGTGCTTGCGGGCACGCACCAGCAAGTATTCCGCATTGTCCTTATCGTTCTCTGGGGCCGGATCTTCGGGATTCGGTGGATACTTGAGAGTAGCAAAAACCATGCCGGCCAACTGCCCTTCCAGGCCAGGACGTCCAGCTGGCACCAGGGCAGCTTGGCGGCATTTCTTATGGACCACTTCAAAGCGCAACTGGAGCTCGGACAAGGTTGGAATTCCTGATTTGACCTCTTGTGGAATGGTGGCCACGGCAGTCGTAATAACACCACCAGTGCCAGCTGCAACCTTCAAGGCTTGAAGCTCATTGGCCGCACTTTGGTTTGTCTCCAGCTTTTCAGCGAGAGCAAGCGCTGCCGCACTGAGACGATGCGCTCTGAATGAACCTTGTTGAGTCGTTTGATTCGCCACAAGTTCCTTTTCCAGTTCATCAATTTTCTGTGACAAAGCTTCCAAGATAGTCACCTTTTTTTCTAGCTCGCCTGCCGATTGCGACTTGAGTTCTTCCATTTGTTTAGTATACGCTTCCTCCAGCTTGGATTGAATCTCTGAACCAGTTGCCTGCTCAAACGCTTTCTTGTCTTCCTCATGCTCGTGCGTCTGGGCTTCCAAGGCCGTATTGAGTACATTCTGAATGGCGGCATCCTTCTCTTGCAAAGCCCGTTGCGTCTGCTGAACTAAAGAATTCTCTTGCTCACGCATTCGTTTTGCCAGCAAGTCTTCAAACTCCAATCGTTGCTTTTGCATGACTTGCATGTATCTGCAGTGACAGGAGAATATAGAGACGAGTTATGGTGTTAGCTATGCGTACTGTACCGTCCGGGAGACACGCCGCACACACACAAAACAATAATAAAACGTACTGATCTGCCGTCTCCCTTTCCTTCATGGCCAAGAACTCCTTCAAGCGCACAGCTTCCCATTTCGTACGATCTTTCATTTCCGTCGCTAGTTGCACCACACGAGCCTTGAGCTGCGAGGTATTCAAGGAATCTAAATCACGAAAAAAGTAGGCATCGACAGAGCTCCACAAGGATTGGTGCGATTCCACCAGAGATTCGGTAGCCTTTTCCGTGACAGAGTTTGTCAGTTCCTGAATAGCGCTGACAGTCATGCTAGTGTCTTCTACCTTTGTAGCAGCAGCTTTATTATAAGCAGCAGTGATCAAACCCACTCGGTTGCCATTCGGAGGATGAGAAGGAGCGACCACCGTAGCAGTGGAAGCATTCTTCATCTTTGAAGGAACCTGAATGGATAACACGCGGTTTCCCGTCGAACTAGCCTTTTCCGTTTTCTTTTCTCCGATTGGGGGGAGCACGCTTCCAATCTGGGTTGGGTGAGCCTGTGGGGGCGCCACGTTGAAGTAATAGTACGCGCCTCCGGCTGCCACCGAGCCAGCAATCGCAATGGGCAGCATGATGCCTCCACCACCCGAGCTTGCATCTACTGCCAGTGGCGGCGCGACAGGAGGTGCTGTCGATGACGGGGGAGTAGGCTTGTCAGCGTCCGAGACAGCTCCCTTGTGGCCCTTGAGCTGCTGTGGATTCAGGGAGCGCTTTTGCTTGGAAGTGGCCGCTGCCGCCAACCAGCGAATGGTGGTCGACGAGGCTCCCAAGAGAGGAGCCTTTTGAAGAGCTACTTGTCGCAACATGATGATGGCGATGCTGCTACGCTAGACTGATAGGATGCAAAGGAGACGCGAAGAGTCGTTGCCTCTGATTGTCGACAATGGGTAGGGTCGGCACGCAAAGGCATCCAGTAATTGCTTATGCAATTGTCCATTGACCATAGACCGCATCGTCGCGACTCGCGACAGACGACGATGCGAAGAGCCGACCAGATCTTGACGACTCCTGCGAATGAAATCTCAAATCTTTCGATCGCGCAGTCGCGCGCGACTATTCTGAAGAACCTGAAAGAAGTTCAAATGGAACCCCTTATGTACGTACGTAGGACCGAGCGAAGATATCAAACGAGAGGCAGGGGACATTGGAGACTGGAGACGACTACGACTGACTCGAGACCTCGACACAAAGCGAAAGAAAAACACATTCTACCATGATGCGACTTGGTCCTTCTATGCAATCCGTGCTCCGTGCGGGAAAAACGTCGTCGTCTCTGTCGTCCTCTGCCATTTCGAGATCTGCCGAGGAAGAGCGACGACACATCCAGACAGCAGCGACTGTCTTGCGAGGATCCACTACTACTAGCTGGAACAACTGCCCGCTTGCTGGAGCCTCGTCTCCATCCAGTTCCTTTCACGTCCGTTGGTTCGAGACCGAGGCCATATATCACTCTATTGCTGACGAAGCACTCGAATCGATTCAGGATGGTGTCGATGAGGCCTTGGATTCTACGTCTATTGAATACGAAATCACCAACGCCTCGGGTGTTCTAACGATGGTGCTCCCTCCGAATGGAACCTGGGTCATTAACAAGCAGTCTCCGAATCAGCAACTCTGGTGGAGCAGTCCACTCAGTGGTCCTAAGCGTTTTGAATACGATCCGGTTGATAAAATGTGGATCTGCACCCAGGATGGCTTGAGTCTGGGGCCCTTACTGGTGCAAGAGATAAGGCACGTTACGCATCTCGAAGAGTTCAAAATCGACATCTAGCAAGTGTAAGTAAACTATTTAATAAACTTGCATATAATTTTAGAAATGAGCATGAGCTCAATCGTCCAACAAGTCGTCGAGGTCGCCATCGTCATCCCAGTCGTCCGCGCCACCTAAATCGTCGTCGTCTGCTGCCAGACCGCCGGCAGCAAACGACAAAGCACCTGGGCTAGTGCTGGCTGTGCTAGGAGCAGGTCGAGCGGCGCGGGTAGTCGTCGCCCATCGCGATGCTGTTGTTGTAGAAAGGGGCGCAGGTGCCGATCGAGGAGCAGTCGCCGGTCGGGCATGGGAAAACGTTGGCTTGGCTGAGAGTCCCATTTCTGCAAAAAAATCGTCTTGTTTGGGTTTGGGCGGTGGTGTTTTCTTGAGATTGGCGAGCTTTTGTACACGCGTTGGCACCGCCCCATCAGATGGCGTCTCGCTGCTGCTGGGCGGAGAAGGCTTTGACTCCTTAGAAGTAGTGCGATGTATCAGCCTTGTCTTTTGCAATGGTGGCGTTTTAGGTCTCATGAAATCTTGAGTCGATAACTTCTTCTGATTTTGCATTAAAATATCGGGGCTCCGTGTCTCTTCGTCTTTCTTTGGAAAATTGTTAAAGGAAGTCATCTCAAAGCCACTGCTCTTACTGGCACTCTGCTGCGGTTCATCGTCCCCCCACCCCCATTCTTCGTCGTTTTCAGCGTCGTCCGTCAAGCTGAGTTGCGAAAAGATCGGGTTGAACAACATGGATCAGTGAGACAATATGAGTGCTAAATAAAACGGTGACCCGACCATCGCACACGTACATTACTTGATACCGTCCAGCCCGTTGCCCTCCGTGCGTACCACCATCAACCGGAATCATATTTCGAATTCGGCCAGCATTGCAAACGACCAGTATCGCTACCGCACCAAAACCAACAAAGGCGGCCAGTTGCCCAAACCCATTCCCTTCGCCGTCGGCGATTATGGTACCACTGGGAGCGCGGCTTGGAGTGCGGCTTGGAGCGCCGCTTGGAGTGCCGCTTGGAGCGCCGCTTGGAGCGCCGCTTGGAGCGCCGCTTGGAGCACCGCTTGGAGCACCGCTTGGAGCACCGCTTGGAGCGCCGCTTGGAGGGCGGGTTGTAGCGCCGCTTGGAGCGCGGCTTGGAGCCCCGCTTGGAGCGCGGCCTGGAGCGCGGCTTGGAGCGTGGTTTGGAGCGCGGCTTGGAGCGCCGCTTAGAGCGCGGCTTGGAGCACCGCTTGGAGCGCCGCTTGGAGGGCGGGTTGTAGCGCCGCTTGGAGCGCGGCTTGGAGCCCCGCTTGGAGCCCCGCTTGGAGCGCGGGTTGTAGCGCCGCTTGGAGCGCGGCTTGGAGCACCGCTTGGAGCGCGGCTTGGACTCTTCAGAAGTAGTCTACCAGAGCTCTCTGGAGATGCCACAGCTTCACTGGATTCTATCTGATCTACCGGATTCGTACGAAGCGTCGTACTATTGCCAAGAGTGACTCCTGATATCAGCATCCAGAAGAGACCTGCAAACCGTAGCGTTCGCGACGAATTTTGTCGAGAAGGCAGCATTCTCGTATTTTTTTTTACCAATCTCTCTCTTGAAGCTCTCGTGATGGTTCACCTTTCTCCTGTATGAAAGACTGTCGTTTGCTTTGTTATACCGTTCGAAATCAGTCTTCCAAGAGTCAACGCAACGCGGCTGTGCCTCGTTGCTGTTTGCTTCGTGCTTTGTTCTAACGTTGTCGGTCATCGTCGCGTGTCGCGTGTCGCGAGTGCGAATCTGCGGACGGAAGCCAGACCGCTATGATGTCCGTACAAATTCGCTAGCAAAAACGGCATGTTGTTGGGCTTATGGTATCTACGACGTAGTCTACTCTATCATGGTATCCTGAAATGGGACTATTGTAATAATAACTATTGTGGCTGGCCCCGGCTCTCTACCGTGTCACTGACGATGACTCAGCCGTGTAGGTGTTTTCACCCTGTGTACTTAAGCGTTTTGATACTCTTGTGTGATAAGTTCAGGTGTGGTAGCGAGCACTCGTGGGGAGGAAGAAGAGAGGCGAGAAACCGAGAAGAACGTGGTTTTACCTTGCAGGTAGGGCTATCGATTACGTCCCGTCCAGTAAGGAAAAGGTTACTTAACAAAAAAAGATCGCGCGTCAAAAGTCAGAGCAAGCGCGAAGTCGACTAGCAGGACTAAAGAAAAACTCTTGAAGAGAGAATTTGCCTTTGTCAGGGGATGCCTCCCGGCGGGCCCTGCGGGGCTCCAGTGCGAGCTCAGGCTAGGTTCACAAATACTTGAGCGAGGCGGAAGTCTATGTACCATGGATCACCAATACTACTGTATCGACAACGGCGCCATGCTTGCTCAGGCTGGCATACTGCAGCTCCTCCAGTATGGTCAAGCAACGGCCTTGGAGGATAGTTGGCGTAAGCAGCTCTTCCAAGCCGATCAAGTAAAGACGACATGGCGGGCACCAACCAAATAGAAGCATACATAAACAGTGATTTGTAGAAGAGGGAAACTGCCAAAGCAAGTGACTATAAGTTGGCATGCTCTTGCGGTAGTAGCAGCAGATGCACTAGGGTACGTTTTGATTCACAGCGCCCGAGGAAGGTGAGAAAGCCCGGCCACCGCGTTGGGCCGTAGCTGGGTGCTGGGCGGCATTCACAGTGCTGCCTTTTCCACTTCGAAGGATACATAGTAAACGAACGACTGGACGGCCGATAGGACCCAGGGGGATCCAAGCGTCATTGCCCTTGCCATCCTCTGGTAGCTCTTCCTATGTTGATGGAATGTTGGCTCTACACGCGGGGCAGCTTCTAGCTAGCAGTCCTCAACCACTCGCGACAACATTGCTTATGGAATATGTGCTTTCTACTCGTTTCAACGACAGCTGCTGCCTGATCAAACTCTTCCATGCAAATACAGCACTCTGGCGTATAGTCATCCGGAAAGTCTTCCATTCGTAAGAGAGGCAGTTGATCCACGCAGCCAGAAGATGCGCCCAACACAAAAGGGTAGCAAGTAGCCACACAAAATAGTTGTCCAAGCAGCAATGGATAGAGACACAAACGCAGCACTCGAGTTATAAAGCTCTGGTGCCGTGTTGCGACACGTTGCGTGCTCGTCCAGGAGACTCCGTCAATCCAGACGCAAGACCATCAGCGCGTACCTCATTCGACCCGGGGTCCCAGTGGAAGACAAAGCGCATAATGTCACTTCGAAAGACGTCCAGCACCAGTTGTAGTGTTACCAGCCAAAAGTAACGCTTGAGTGGAATGGCGCAGCTCTTTTCAAAGGAAATGACATAGGCAATCGTCAACACCACCCAGCAGATCAAAATAGCAAACAGTAGCGCAACAATCGTAATCACTAATTGAAAGCGTCGATTGATGCGAACCCAACAAATGCGTGCCTGCTGTTCTGGATTTAGTTCCGGATCTATTGGAGGCAACTCGGCCGAGCCGCGCGACTGCTTCAGCCTGATCGGTACTGTTCGTGCCTTCCCCCACGGAGTTAACTCCAGCAAAGATAGGTTCCGTACCACCACTGCCGCCAATACCACCATCCCGTAGTGACGATGATACTACAGGCACGGATCCAATCAAACGAGACAGCATTAATCGGCGGCTTGATTTGACTGCTGCTGCTGCATTCTGTTGCAAGCGCTACCTGTTGCATACAATGCTGCTGCCACCGAAGATGAGACAACAGGGATTGTTATTACTGGCACTACTAGCGCCATCATCCACGGCGCGTTGGAAAAAGCGTCAAATCCACAGGGCATCTGGTTCCAACAGGGCACGTTGACGGCCCACTTCTTTGTTGTCCTCGTCTTGTTCTTCCAAAATAGTCGCATAGGATTGCTGATTTGGAGATTGCGGATCGTCCACACTCATTGTCAAGGTAAACAAATCTTTGTCCCCCAGGCTATTGCTGCCAGCACCCACGCTCATTGTAGATCCTACCCCTGGATCCAACATCATACCTTCTCCAGCGCAGCCACCGTGCCAAGAGATGGTGCGCGCCGAGGTCGATCGTGCTCGGCTGGCTACTACTGCTGGAATAGTAGTGTTGGCTGTTGTTTGTATTCGAATCCACGGACTCATGGCGGCCATGCCAGCATCCAAGGAAGCTCGCAAACCTGTCGTAGAGGCTTCATATTGTTACTGGTGGTACTGCCTGTCGTGATTTCTCCTCCATCTAGTGTTTGCATCAAAGGGGGAGGGGCCGGAGACGCTAGTGTATTGCGGAGGGGATGATCCGGTAGAGTCTTTATTTACAACGGAAATGAAAGAAACAAGCTATTAGGGGGTTGCAAGGTGATTACGGACGCGAACAAGA